>ERZ1292623.1122-Hain-H51-01um-R1-1122-length-26507-cov-6_pt1 | contig 26507 bp, 29 predicted proteins | sample MGYA00564398_ERZ1292623 | MGnify/ENA primary metagenome ERZ1292623 (study PRJEB36523, sample SAMEA6512633) | groundwater metagenome | collected 2019-01-07 | study: AquaDiva: Metagenomics assemblies of 32 groundwater samples | reverse complement strand
CGGCGGGCGGCTTTAACCAATGTTAAAGAAGTTATGGGCAGTGTCTGGCCCTGCTCGAGAACAAAGCCGTGTCGCTGGGCAACATGAGGTACATAATCATTGCCGACGTAAGGGTCACGCTCGGCCCAACGGGCGCCGACCTTACCAAACCAACTGAGCGCCAGCCGGTGCAGCTGCATGAACTTACGCTCTGGCTCCATAATACTTACCGGCACGTCCTTTTTAGGCCCAAATAGTTTTCGTTCGCTAACTGTGGCATTAAAAGCTGGAACTCTATCGAAATGGTCATAAAACCAAGTCAAAAATGGTCCCTCATCCGTTTCCAAAGCAAACCACGGTAAAATTAATATATGCAGCGCCGAGGGCTTAAATTTGGCACCAATTGGTAAATCATCGAGCAAATAAGCGATGAAGTAGCGGTAGGGTTTAGTCTTTAACGCGTTCTCTGTAAGTTCCATTGGTTGTGTCTACCGAAATTATATCGCCCTTCTTGATAAAAGCCGGCACCTTAACCGAAATTCCAGTTTCCAGCGTCGCGTCTTTGGTGATAGCCGAGCTGGTGTCGCCCTTAACTACGTCTTCGGTGTAGGTCACTTTTAGCTGTACATTTTTGGGTAGTTCAACACTAATCACCCGGCCGTCAAACAATTGAGCGGTGACGACGTCGCCCTCTTTCAAATAGCTGCTTCTACCTTCCATATTATCTGTCGCCAGGCTGAATTGTTCGTAGTTCCGCTCGTCCATGAAGTGAAATTGACCGTCAGCTTCATACAGATACTGCACTGGCCGGTTGGTGATGTCAGCATTGTCCAGTTGTTCGTTGCCATGAAAGGTTTTTGCCAAAACTTTGCCATCAACCAGACTTTTGATTTTGACGTTGACGGTTGAACCGCCCCGCCCCATCACCTTTTGGTTGTAATCAATCACCCTATAAGGGACCCCGTCGAGAGTAAAAACTGTTCCTTTTTTTAGACCAGTTATCGATAAAGCCATTAAATAATCCTTATTAAATATTTAAAGCATGCCCTTGTAGCTGGTGTGAGTTTATCCTGGTTTTCTTTTATTTCATCTCGTGCCCAGGATATTAATTCACCTTGCCTAGCTTTTACGCTAGTTCCCGGAGGAATAGAAATCCCAAATACATCAGCGTTGATTCTCGCTTTAATAAGATCGCGGTCAGATACAACACGCACTTTACCAATCCACTGGAAGTCTGTTGGTGAGCTTTCTAGTGTAGTTTCTTCGTTTATCTCTCTGCTGACCGCTTTGACGGCAGGTTCATCGGTATCCACTTGGCCGCCAAAACACCCGACTAAACCAGCCGCTCCTAATTCTTCTTTTGAACTGCGTAATTGAAGGTAGAACTTGTCGTCTTGCCGAATCACGGCCATGGCAACGTCGATTTCACGCATAAATACTAGCCATTTGCGACAAATGGTAGGAGTGCGATGTGGCGGGCGCGTTTAATGGCGCGGGCCAACTGGCGCTGTTTGCTCTCGGTTAAACCAGTTTTTTTGCGTGGTTCAATCTGTCCGTATTGGTTAACGTAGCGCTGTAGGGTCTTAAAGTCCTTGTAGTCAAAAAAGGCTACATCGGTTCGGTGTTTGAAAATCCTTGCCATTATTACTCCTTAAAACGGTATATCATCGAGGTTAATTGGTTCGTCGCCGATGTCTTCGATGACAACATCTTCTTCTTTTTCGGCTTTCTTGGTTAGCTTTTTAGAGTCACTGGCCTTGGCAGGTGCCGCGGCTGCTGGTTCATCGCTGGTAGTTTGAGTGCTGGTCCCGCCCGGGCTACCTAAGAACGTTACATCGTTGGCAACAACCTCTACTTTGCTGCGTTTTTGACCGTCTTGTTCCCAGCTGCGGCTTTGCAGACGCCCGCTGACCAGCGCAGGCCGGCCCTTATTAAGATACTGGGCTACTCTTTCGCCCAGTGGACCCCAGGCTACAATGTCAACAAAATCAGTCATTTCTTTCCACTCACCGTCTTGGCCCTTATAGCTACGATTGAGTGCCAGGCTAAAACTGCAAACGCTCTGGCCGTTCGGGGTGGTGCGTAGTTCTGGGTCACGTGTTAAATTACCCATTAGGGTTACTTGATTAAAACTTCGTGCCATATCAAAATCCTCGCTTACTCTCTTATTCTACTACGACGCGGTCGCTCGAGCTCAGGTTCGTCATCTTCGTCATCGTCTTCGCGGTCACCACGCTCGGCGGCTTTCTTGGCTTTTTCGGCCGCCAGTGTTTCGGCTTTGGCCTTACCCTTTAGGTCTGGCTTAGTGATAAGAAAACGAATAATTTCATCTGTAATATTGAATGTCTGTTCAACTTTTTGGGCGACTCCGGGCGGCATTTCGACGCTATAAAAAACATAAACCGCAAAATCGTTTTTAGTGATTGGATAGGCTAGCTTACGCTTGCCCCAATTGTCGGTATTGGTAATCTTGCCGCCGTTATCGGTGATTGTTTTTTCGACCTTGCCGCTGGCCTTTTCTAGGTCAATTTCAAGATCCGGGTGATATAGCACCGCAATTTCGTACACTTGATTCAAGGGAACCTCCTTTGGACTTGCCCAGCACCAAAACCTGAGTGGAGTAGTCTGCAATCAGATTACGGAACTTCGAGTTTTTGGTGCTTGGGTTAAACCCGTGTGCCTAAAGCCACGAGCTGAGTTAATGATAACTGTATTGTAGCCTATTCACCCCTGTTTGTAAATAGTTTATTGGCGGCTGTCGTCAGGGAAGTTTTCGTCGTAGATATCGCCTTCCGACTCGCTAACGCTTTCGTCACTGCCGAAGACTTGGTCGATACTGCTGACCAAAACCTGGCGCGGGCGGGAGCCTTCGGATGGCCCAACTATGCCCTGGTCTTCCATCATATCTATTAGACGCGAGGCCCGGCCGTAACCGATGCGCAGTTTGCGCTGCAGCAAAGAGGTGCTGGCCTTGCCGCTATTTATGACAACCTCTACGGACTCTTTCCAAGCGCTGTCGTCCATCCCGCCTTCACTGCCGGACATGATGGCGCCCTTGCCCGTTAATTGGACGGGCTGGCTGACAACTTCGTCGTCATAGGTTGGCGGCCGCTGGGCCCGCAGGAAGTCGCAAATTTTATTGGTCTCGGAATCTGTTATGAGCGCGCCCTGCATGCGCCTTGGTTTGGGGTATTCGGGGATACTATATAGCATATCGCCGCTTCCCAGCAGCTTTTCGGCGCCGGCTTGGTCAATAATGGTCCGCGAATCTATCTGGCTGATGGTCGTAAAGGCAATGCGGCCGGGCACGTTGGCCTTAATCAGGCCGGTTATAACATCGACACTAGGCCGCTGGGTAGCAATTACCAAGTGGATACCGGCGGCGCGAGCCTTTTGGGCAATGCGCACGATTAGGCTTTCCACGTCACGGGCGGCCATCATCATCAAATCGGCCAGTTCATCAACTACAATCACGACGTAAGGCATGCCCTCTTCTTGTTTGAGCTGGTTGTACTCGCCGATATTACGTTTGCCAACCGCGGCAAAGGCTTTGAGACGGCGCTCCATTTCGGCTACTGCCCATTTGAGGGCACTGATACATTTTTCGGGTTCGTGGATAATCGGCGCCAACAGGTGTGGAATATCTTTATAGAGGTTCATTTCGACTTGCTTGGGATCGACCAAAATAAGTTTGAGGTCGGCCGGACTATTGCGGTACAGCAGGCTCGTTAGCAAGGAGTTAATCATTACGCTTTTGCCCGACCCGGTTTGGCCAGCGATTAGCAGATGCGGCAGGCGGTCCAGGTCACCGACGACCGCAGTGCCGGTGATATCTTTGCCGATGGCTATGCCAAGCGGGCTTTTGACGCCTTGCCATTCCGCACTGCTGAGTATCCCGTAGGCCGAGACAGTCGCGGCCTTAACATTCGGTACCTCAATTCCTACCGCTCGCTTGCCAGGAATTGGCGCTTCCATACGGATGGTATCGGCCGCCAGGTCGAGCGCCAGATTATTTTCCAGAGCCGTTAGGCGCGATAGCTTTACACCAGTTGGCGGCTTAAGTGTGTACTGGGTGACGCGCGGCCCGACATTGGCGCCCTCGACCCGTACGTCAATATTAAAATTGGCAAAAGTTTCTTTAATGACCTCGGCGTTGCCCTGCACATTGCCGGCGTCGGCTTTATCTTGCTTATCATCCAGCAGGCTGAGCGGCGGAAACTGCCAGTCCGGGTCGCTGGCGGTTATAAGGGCCGCGTGGTCTTCGGTTGGCGCCAATTTTTGGGCCGTATTTCTAAGGGACGCCATGCCGGCGCTTCTATGGTGTTCGACCGGTACGCCCTCGTGCAGTTGGAAGTTGGGGCTCATTTTGCCCTTTAAAGCAGCCAGGTCTTCGGTGTCGCCTTCGCCACCCGAGGGTTTTTGGCGCTTAAATAGCTCAGTCAGCTTTGCCAGAGAACGCGGGTCGATAGCAAAAGTAAACAGCGTAAAAAAGACCGCTAGTACAAAAAAGACCAGTGAAGCCAAGAACTTACCGAGCGCACCCACCAATACGTCGCCGACTGCTTTGCCGACTTGGCCGCCGTGGCCGCCGACCCAGAGGCTGGGGTCAGTGTCATGATGAATAAAGGCTGTGTGCAGCCAGCTGGCCAAAAATACCAGCAGGCCCAGTGTGCCTAGCATCTTGGGCAGAGGCACCCGTCCGTCTTCGCTCAAAAATTTCAGGGCGCCTAGATATATGAGTGCCAGCGGCGCCACAATTGCAGCAATGCCAAAAGCCCACCAGGCACCGTGCCAAAAATCGTGCGGCATCGGTGCACTTACAAAAGCGCCAAAACCCAGCACAATGCCGCCAACGATTAAAATAACTGCGCCCACACCGCGCCAAAAACCAGAGTTAGTCTCCTTTTTTTTGTCTTTTTTGGGCGGTCGGCCCGGCTTTTTGCGTTTTGCCATAACAGATATATCCTATCAGCTTAACCACTATAGTACTAGGCTCAGCTAGTGTTGTAATTATAACACACCACACCGCCGTCGTCAATCGCGGTGTGGGAGGACCATCTTTGGAAAAGCGCAAGATTTTACCTACAGTTTTTCCAAGGATGGTCCTCATTCAAGCCTATCCAATAAACTCCAGTCGAACTCTTTGAGCCGTTCTTTGTTCTCATGGGCTAATATCAGCGCTCTATAACTGGCTGAGTTGCGGCTATTGAATCTTTGTCTAACCCGCCGACGGATTTTTGGCTGTAGCCTTTTGCCCGTCGGCCAAATATCAACGCCAAGATAAGAAATGCCTTTATAGGTAGGTTGAAAATGATCGACCTTCGGATTTAGGCTCAAAGCTAGTTCGTGCTGCAAGAAGGCCGAGGCCTTTTGGCGAATATACTCTAGCTTATCTCTGTTTTTAGCAAAACAAAGCCAATCGTCACCATAACGCATATAAGCCAGGGGTTTTAATTGATGAACAACAAAGTGGTCGAATTCATTAAGATAAATATTGGCAAAAATCTGGCTGGTTAAATTGCCAATCGGTAGGCCTTGCTTGCTTGCTTGCTTGCTTGCTTGCTTGCTTGCTTGCTAAGACATCGTAGCTGCCAATCACTTCGTCAAGCAACCTCAGCGCCGCTGGGTCAATAATCCGGCGGCGTAGAAGCTGCCTCAAGGTGTTTTGGTCAACCGAATCAAAGAATTTGGCTACGTCGGTTCGCCAAACCCAGCCACCCTGGTAACTTTTCATAAATGACTGGGTGCGGTTAATCGCCCCATGCAAACCCTTACCCCTGCGGCAAGACCAAGCGTCATAAATAAAGGTTTTATCCCAGATTGGCACCAGGTAGTCGTAGAGTAATCGGTGTACGACTCTATCTCGCACCTTAGCTACGGCTATATTTCGCCGTTTCTGTTCATTCACAATTTTATGGGCATACAACCCGTGCTGGTATGCCCCATTAGCTAGCTCTGCCTGCAATTGCCATAAGTTTCCTTCCAGTTGATATTCAAACTCAACAATAGCGGCACTTCCCTTTTTGTCGGCTCGAAACGCCGACCAGGTTTGCCAGATGTTTGCTAAACTAAAGTCAATGTCAGACGTTTTACCGGTCATCTCATCAGTTTATAAACTTTATAAGCAAATTGTCGATCTTAACTCTAAATTACCCAAAGCTCACCGTTACTCCTTAGGTGCCAGTTTGGAGCAGACGGTGTTGGAACTTATGGAGCAGCTGATTATGGCTAAGAATGCTCCGAAGTCCAGTAAGGCTGGCTATCTCATTAAAGCTTTGGCTCAACAAGAAATTGCCACCTTAAAACTACGTCTTTATCTAGAGCTCAAGCTGGCCAACGAAACTAAGATCTTCCAGACCCAGGCCGGTTTACAAGAGATCGGCCGGATGTCCGGCGGCTGGCTAAAAAGCCTCCCGTAATTTACTGATTTAGCCACTGCGGGACGAACGCGCACATTGCTGTCAGAGTTGTCGCGATTGTTCCAATTCCGGTTAGCGTTGCCGTTGTTGACGTTGGCAATCGGCGCGTTGAAGTCGTGCGTCCTTATTCCACTAAACGTTCTTCGACCACAGCCACCGGCACACCGATGGCGGATACATTTATCTCAGCCCTTAAGTTCTGGCTGTTTTAGCGGAGTTCCAGTGGTTAAATTTTAAAAATCCTATCCCATGGCTAGAGCGATTTGCAGTCTTGGGCTGCATTACTCTAACTTTTTTGTTGAGATAAAAGACCTAGGAGCCGCTGGCCCCAAATCATTGAGACTGGCTAGATGCGCTCCGTTTTTTAGCTTAGCATGTTTTTAGAAACTTTAAAAAACAGCAAAAGATAAAAAATAAGGATAGTTCAAAAGGCCAAGACCGGAGTTATTCAATCACCACTGCGGGACGAACGCGCACACTGCCGCCAGAGCCGACGCGACGGACCCAACCCCGGCGAGCGTCGCCGCGGCGGACGACGGCAACCGGCGCGTCGAAGCCGTGCGCTTGTTCGCCAGTAAGTAGAGTCCAAGTCCAAGGCTGACCGTTTTCGTTGGATAATTGGCTGCTATCTGGTAAAGGTTCGATGCCTCGAGCTTTTTCATCTGCTATGAAAGCTCGATAAGCATCTTCGGTCATTGCTGATCGTGTATCAATCTGTTTGCCATTAACCACGATTGTGAAAGCCTCGGTTTGGGCGTCAGACATGACTGTATTCCAACTGCCTTTGTAAAGACCGTTACCGGCGGTTAGCATAACAACTGGTCGTTTTTCGCCGGCTTCATTCTCAACCATAACCACACCGAAGTCTTCCGGTGGTCGCTCAAATTTTTCGGCCATATTAGCTATAACAGCTTCGGCTTGCTTACGCTGCTCCGGTTTCAGGCTGGTCGGGGCGTCCTTGGGCTTAGCTTCTCGCCTAGCAGCCTTGGTTGCAACGCCACCAGCCGCCGGAGCAATATTCAGCAATCTTGCTAATTGATCTTTATCCCCATATCCCTCACCTAAGGCCTTAAGTACGGCCCGCTTTTCTCTGCTAGATAAGCTTTCGACGAGTTTGTTCGGCTTCATGATATTGATTATTTCCTTGTAATTATTGCGAACTATTTCCTACAGTACCACACATTACAAAAAATTGCAAGCTTTTTAGTAACTGTATGGTCCGGACATCCGCCGAGCCCTGAGCCAAGCTCCGAACATCGCTAGAAACAGATGAAACTAGGCGTCTGAAAAGCAAGTCAAGTATTCCCTGCCCTGGTTTTTATATTTAAGGGTGGGCTAATATCTTTTTGGCATCTGACGAGGCCCGAGTAGATGTTGTTGAAAACAGGCGACCTTGGGCGCGAGAGCTGTTTGACGAGTAAACTTGCTTAGGGGCAAGTTTATGAGGAGTTCTCGAGCGAGCCTGTTTTCAACCAACGGATACATCGAGCCGAGTTAGCGTCAAAAAATATTAGTCCACCCGGGCGTCTTGGTTGAGAAGTCGCTGCCGCATCTGCGCAAAACGCCTTTGCTGCTCTAGCGCGATTTCCTCGGGTGTTTTTGGCTGCTGTTGGCCGTTAGCATCAGCTTTGTGTGTGTCGTTGTTGAGTTTTTCGCTGCGGCCGCCAATAACATTGACCACCGGGATGACAATCGGGCTGCGCTGGGTTTGTTCGTACAAAAAGTGGGTCACGTAGTCTTTAAGCTCAGCCTTGAAGCGGTCCAGATCCACGCGCTTAAAGCGCTGGGCGACAGCCCTTCGCAGTTCCTCCCGGAAGGCGTTCATCAACTCTTCATTTTCCTTCATGTAGATGAAGCCCCGGCTGATAATGTCTGGACTGGTCAGCAGGTTGCCGGTTTTTTTGTCGACAGTCAGTACCACCGCCACCACGCCTTCTTCGGCCAGCAGAACCCGGTCTTTAACTACCACGGTACTAACTACAGCGCCGGTTTGATCGACTAAAATGGTGCCGTGCGGTACTTCGCCCTCCAGCAACATTTTGTCTTTAGTGACTGTTATGACTTGGCCATTTTCGACGTTGAGCATATTGGCCCGAGGCAAACCTTCTTCTAGGGCAATGTCATTGTGGTATTTTTTGGCCGTAAAATCACCGTAGATCGGCAGAAAGAACTTGGGTTTCACCATACGAATAATGTCACGATATTCTTCGATGCTGCCATGGCCAGAAACGTGCAGCGGGCCGCCGTGGTCAAGTTCGTAAGTTTCGTGACGATGTACGTGTACGCCTTTTTTCAAAAAATCGTCGACCATGTTACGCACCAATGCATCATTACCGCTGTATGGAATCGGGGTGCTAGATAGGATTACGCTGTCCTGCTCTTTGAGTGCGATGTGTTTATGGTCACCTAAGCTCATACGCTGCAGGGCTGAATTTGGTTCGCCTTGAGAGCCAGTACAAACGACTACTACCTGATCATCTTTTAAGGTTGGAACTGATGCAATGGATACAAATGTCCCTTTAGGTATTTTCATATAGCCATTACGCACCGCCATCTCAACTGTAGAAATCATGCTACGTCCATCCATAGCGACCTTGCGACCTTGGTGCACGGCGGCGTTGACGATCATCTGCACGCGGTTCATGTTTGTCGAGAATAATCCGACAAAAATTCGGCCCGGCGCTCGTTCCATGATGTCGATAAAGCTCTTTTCGATAGTGCTCTCACTTGGTGTTCGGCCCAAACGTTCGGTAGTCGTAGACTCACTCATTAGAAGTAGAACGCCTTCTTTGGCCATTTGTTCAATTCGCGCCACATCAGTACGTTCGTGATCGAGTGGATTAGGGTCAAGACGGAAATCACCGGTGTTAATCAACCGGCCAAGTGGCGTGTCGACAACAACCATGGTACTACCCGGGATGGAGTGGGTGACGCGCACAAGCTCGATGTAAAACTCGCCGAGCTTGAGTCGTTCGTGGGTTGTTTCGTTCATTATGACCGTTTGCAGCTGAAAGCCATCGGGCATTGGCAGGCCAAAGTTCTGGAAGATTTCTTCGACGCGGCCGATGGTAAAGCGGCTGCCGTAAACCGGCACATTGTATTTGGGCAAAATGTGTGGCAGACCGCCAATATGATCCAGGTGGCCGTGAGTGATCACAAATCCTCTGATTTTGTTCTTGATCTGGTCTAAATAAGTAGTGTCGGCGACGCCGTAATTTATGCCCGGGAGGTCAACGCCTAAGTCGTTGCCGCAGTCAACGACAATTGCGTCATTTCGATACTCGACGACCATCATATTTTTGCTACCCCCACTGTCCATACCGCCCAAACCGATAATTTTTAGGCGAGGGTTATCATCTATGACATTGGCACGGCTCTGCCTGCCTAGCTGTCCGGCAGGCAGGCGTGGCCGATCTCCGCCAGCTGGCGGATACTTACCAGCGGCATCGAGGTATTGATTAGCCACCCGGTTAGCATCATTTACGGCTTGTTTTTGAGCCCGAATGGCAGCCCCCCGTGACACACTGCGGCCGGTTGACGTAGTCATGGTCCTTCCTGGAACAGTCCTGTCGCTAGGTCTACCCGGTCCCTGCCTACCAGTAGGCGGGCTTGCCTGTTCGGCAGGTGGGCGTTCATTATTGTTATTTGGTTTTTTATCCATTATTTTCCTTTCTTAATTTTAAGAGATTTTTGGATTTCATTTAGTTAATTTGGCCAAAATGGGCGGAATTTTCATAAAGTCATCTATAAGAGTTTGTCTCATGCTCCCGTTATATAGAGCTGCGGCAGGGTGGAACAGCGGCAAATACACCTGACCTTTATATCTTTTGGGTTGGCCGTGGCAATTGCTTATTTGCAAGCCCGGCAGTAAGCACTCCATGCTATGGCGACCTAGTGTCACTACAATTTTCGGTTTAATGACCAGGAGCTGCGAGCGTAAAACTGGCAAAAAAGCAGCTTTTTCATCTGGAAGTGGGTCACGATTTTCCGGCGGGCGATATTTAACGATATTGGTGATGTAAACATCGGTGCGTTTCAGACCAATGGCTTCTAGCATCTCGTTCAAAAATTTTCCGGCGGCACCGACAAAGGGCAAGCCTTGTATGTCCTCGTTCTTGCCTGGCGCCTCGCCGATAAAGACCAGCTCAGCATCTGGATCGCCATCGCCAAAAACTAGCTGGGTAGAGCTCTTTGCTAATTCCGGGCAGATATTTTGAAGCAAGATATCAGCCTTAATTTTATCGAGTTGTTCTGCTTTTTTACTCATTATTCTTATGTTAACGATTGCGAATGACGGAAATAGCACTTTTGATGGCCCAGGCGAAGAAGAATATGGTCAGCGCGTATTCAATCAAACTACCCGAATCTATGGCCAGTGAGGCAAATCCGTAGGTTAAGCCGGCAAAAATTAATGTAAATAGCGCTCGACTCTCCCACCTATTTAGCAGCTTTTGCTCCTGATTGGCTTTGGGCATTTATTTTTTACCTTCCAGCTCGTGCTTAGCGGCTTTCATAGAAAGTTGCAGGCGGCCGCGATCGTCAATCGAAACCAGTTTAACGTTAACTTTGTCGCCTTCTTTGACCACGTCGCTTGGTTTTTCAACCCGTTCCTCGCTCAATTCGCTAACGTGCACTAGACCGTCTTTGCCAGGCATAATCTGCACAAAAGCGCCAAAGTCCATGACGTTAACCACTGGTGCGTTTTCGTAGATTTTGCCGATTTCTGGTTCGGCCGTAATGCTTTCTATCCATTGGCGGGCGGCGTCAATGGATTTTTTGTCTGGACTGGCAATCATTACCATACCATCGTCTTTAATGTCGACCTCGGCGCCGGTTTCGGCAACAATTTTCTGGATCGTTTCGCCGCCCTTACCGATGACTTCACGGATTTTGTCAGGGTTGATCATAATGGTTTCGACTCGCGGCGCGTACGGGCTCATTTCTTTTCGTGACTCTGGCAGTACGCTGAGCATATGCTTCAGGATTTCACCGCGGCCGGCCTTGCCCTGCTCCAAGACTTTGCCTAATATCTCGACTGGTAAGCCGTGAACCTTCATGTCCATTTGCAGAGCGGTAATGCCCTTGGCGGTACCCGCGACCTTGAAGTCCATATCGCCGGCAAAGTCTTCGGCATCAGCAATATCGCTAAGGATCACTGACTTTTTGCCATCTGTCATCAGACCCATGGCAATACCGCTGACCGGAGCCTTTAGAGGTACCCCAGCGTCCATCAAAGCCAGAGTACTAGAGCACGTTGCGGCCATAGAGGTGCTGCCGTTTTGACTCATAATTTCGGTCACAGAGCGGATAGTATACGGAAAATCCATTTCCTGGGGCAGCATCGGTAATAGTGCCCGCTCGGCTAAATAACCGTGACCAATTTCGCGCCGTCCAGGGCTACCTAGTCGTCGGACCTCGCCGACCGTATAACCCGGTGCGTTGTAATGATGCAAATAACGCCGTTCGCCTTGGCGTTCCATGGTGTCTACCATCTGGGCATAGGAAAGCGGTGCTAAAGTAATGATATTCATGGCCTGGGTTACACCGCGGGTAAACAAACTGGAACCGTGGGCGCGAGGTAAAAAGCCAACTTCGCTACTCAGTTCGCGAATTTCGGTGGTTTGCCGACCGTCGGGACGGATATTTTCATTTAATATTGCCTCTCGCAAATCTTGGTGCAAAGCCATAGTTAGTGCTTCGTCGTAGTCGGCTTTTTGGGCGGCAAAGTCATCACCGATTTCGGTTTCGAAATGTTTAAACATCGAATCGCGCAGTTGCCTAACTAAATCGCCGCGTTCTGGATGGGGGGCGCGCAAGTTAGCGCCCATTTTACCGGCCAACCAAGTCTCAACTCGTCCAATGACGTCTTTATCCGGTTTAATAAGCTCGTACTCTTGAGCCGCTGGGCCGACTTTCTCGATAAGTTCCTGCTGTAATTTGATAGCCGGTTGGAGCATCTTTTGGGCAAATTCTAAAGCTTCAACAATTTGCGCTTCGCTAACTTCTTTAGCGCCGGCCTCAGCCATCATAATGCCACCACTGGTGCCGGCCACAACTAGATCCAGCGGGCCTTCGTCCAACTGCTCGGGGCTGGCAAAAGCGGTTAGCTTGCCATCAACCAGGCCGATACGCAGGCCGGCTACGGGGCCTTCAAACGGTGCGCCACTTAGCATAAATGCGGCGCTCATAGCCACCATGGCTACCATGTCCGGCCGAAATCCTGGGTCCATACTCAGCACCGAAACCACTCCCTGGACTTCGTTGCGATAGCCCTTGGGCCACAATGGACGGATTGGGCGGTCGATTAGCCGACCAATCAGTACGGCATCGTCGCTAGGGCGGCCTTCCCTTTTAATAAAACGCGAGCCGCTAATCTTACCAGCCGCGTAAAATTTTTCTTCATAATCAATACTCAACGGGAAGTAATCGAGCCCCTGCACTTTGCCATCGCTAACCATAGCCGTGCCCAGCACCACCGTGTCGCCGTAACGCACCAAAACAGACGCCGAGGTGCGAAAACCGACTCGGTTAACCTCTAAAGACAGCTCACGGCCGCAAAAATCGGTTGATACTTTAATTACTTTTTTACCGAACGGGTTAATGGTTTGAGCCATTATTTTTATTCACCTTTCTGAGTGATAAGGTTCAAGCGTCCGCTCCAAGAGCGAAAACCTGTGCTTTATCACCCAACGTTATTTAATGTTTCTAGAATTTAGGTTCTAGATTTTGGACATTATCGCTAATATCCGGCGTCTAACATCTAACTTCTATCTTCGAATGCCTAGCTTCTTGATCAGTTCCAAATAAGCGTCACTGCTTCCACTGGCGATGTATTTAAGGTGTCTTTTGCGCTTGCCAACCAGCTGCAACAGCGCCCGGCGAGCGGCAAAATCGTGCTTATTCTTCTTCAAATGATCTGTAAGTTCAGCAATTCTAGCAGTCATAATGCCTACTTGTACTGCCGGCGAACCGGTATCAGATTTGTGCGACTGCAGGTCTATTGTAACCCCAGCCTTCTTCTCACTAGTTATCATTCTTGGCTAGCATTATAACAAACTTTTTACTCCTTGACAACCTCTGTTTCAAGTTCAGATATATTGAGCTTTTCGAAAATTAGAGCGTCTTTAATATCAAAGTCGCCGACTTTTGTTCGGCGCAGAGCTGAGACGTAAGCGCCGGTGCCCAGTTTTTGGCCGATATCCTTAGCCAGCGAACGGACGTATGTACCACTTGATACCCTTGCTGTAAAACACAGTTTCGGGTATTCGTAGTTTGTAGTTTGTAGTTTGTAGATAGTCACCTTGCGCGGTTCTATTTTCACTTCCCTGCCTTGCCTGGCTAGTTTATATGCCCGCTGGCCATCTACTTTCACGGCGCTGAAAGCTGGCGGAACTTGGCTTATCTCGCCTACGAATCCGTCCAATACAGCTTGTACTTCCTGGATAGAAGGTATTTTGTCGTTAATTCTAGTGAGTTCACCTTCCCTGTCGCCAGTTGAGCTTTCTAGGCCGAGAGTTATTTCGGCTATGTAAGTTTTGTCTAACTTGCTAAATTCACTGGCTTTTTTGGTGTATTTGCCAATTACCAGAATCATTAGGCCGCTGGCGGCTGGGTCCAATGTACCGCAGTGGCCAATTTTTACCTTTTTGCCCTTTGCATCCGAAATTATCCTCCTGACCCTTGCTACTACACCAAAACTAGATATGCCAAGGGGTTTATCAACTAGAAGATATCCATCCATTCCCTCGATTATACGTGCGGGGAGGGTTATTTTGGCTTGTTCTGCCCCACTCCCGGAGTCGGCATCAGCGGTGGAGGTACCGGTGGAGGTGGGTTTTGTGGTACTTGGTGTAGCGATGGGCTTAGCGGCTGGGCGCCCAAGGAGGCTGCCGGATGGCCGGCTGGGTCATACGGGACTCCAGCATAGGCGCTATCGACGGCACCGCGTGCCGAGTTCACCGTCGGCTCCGGGACAGCAGATGGCGGTGTTACTACTGTTTCACGTCCCATCAACACATCGTTTGGCTTTGGCGAGGCACTCAATGGATCGGTTGATTCACTATCATTGTCAGATTTATCCCACTCTGGAGTAGTATCAGCCGTAAATGGCGGATTAATGACCGGCTGGTGGTCGGTCGGGTCTAGTAAGGTGTGGGGGCCCGGAATGGGACCATCGTCTTTTTTTGGTGTTGCGGCTGGCGGCTGGGGCTGAGCCATCGGCATCTGTGCAGTTCGGATAATGGGAGCTTGGGGCTCCGGCAGACTAGGTGGTGACTCGGTCTGCGAAGAGATTATGTTACCTTTTTCATCAATATGGATTTCGCCAGCTTTAACTTCTACCTCTTCGCTACTGGACATCTGCGGTTTGTGCGAGATATTTAAAACCCCAGCTGGCGCTGGCGATTTGGGCGTGGTTGGTTTTTTGGCTACTGCCTTACCGGCGTCCGTGCCCGGCGGTCTTGGCGGCTCCAGCTTGCTGACAATTAACTGCTGGTTGGCGCCAGCGGCCATTAGCTGGGCGCTCATGGTCATAACTTTTGGCGAAGTTTTGGCGTTAGAAAAGCGGGCGGTTTCGGCCACAATCCCTGTCAAAAAAGCCGTGGCCATCTGGTTGTCTATCAGTCCGGTGCCAAAGGCCTCGCTAACACTTACCAGCATTTCACTTAAGGAGCTGGCCGTAGGATCCTGCCAATTAATCTGCCCCAGCTCGGCGGCTTTATCATTACCGGCGTTGACCGAAACCACCGTCGCGTCGTGCAAAATCCGACCGTGGGCGGTAATAGCGGCGTCCAGTTGTGATCGGTCTTTTACCCCGAGTGCCATGACGACTTCGACATTAAAATCGCCCTGGCTGAAGATAAGATCTTTTTCACTCAAAGATGTTTTGTAGGGCGTTATAAATATTCGTACCACATCGTCTTCGACTTTATAGCGCAACTTGTCAGCCTTATTTTTATCGAGAGAGATGATAAAGTCCTGCAAGCTGTTGGTGTTAGTCTCTATGGTTTTTTGCGGCTGCAAAAATTCAATGGTCGAAGGTACTTGTCCGGAAAAGACAGCTGTGGCGTGCTTATCCATCTTGTTGAGCAGCAGTGTTAGGCCGATGCAGGACGCCAATTGGTCAACTGACGGGTTGCTACTAACCGTCACCAAGATGTTAGACGCTTGCTTGATGCGCTCGACTATTTGCTGCTTTGCTGCCGCTGGATCCATCGTTATTTTTGGTTTTTTATACTTTAGCTACTGAGGTCAGGATAGCATAACCAAAAATAATAGTCCATAGCCGATAGCTAATAGCTCATAGCTAGGTGCTAATAGCTGAACTTCTCTTTACAGAAGCGTCTTTTGTCTGTATAGTTTCAATTTGATTTTAGAAATAAGTAAAGAGCAGTTCATTTATGCCAATAATCAAATCTGCAAAAAAGCGAGTCAAAACAGCCGCCAAGGCCAATGTCCGCAATACCCGCACCCGCCGTGATATGCGCGAAGCAATCAAGGCTTTTAATAAAGCCCTTGAGGCTGGTAAATCGACCGAGGTATTTAAGCTTCAGAGCGCAGCCGTTAGTGCCATTGACATCGCCGCCAAAAAGAAGGTTATTCATAGGAACAAAGCCGCCCGCTCTAAAGCCAGACTATCTTCTCAAGCCAAATTAGCGGGTGTAAAACCCAGTAAAGCTAGTCCAAAGTCGAAAGTGGAAAGTGGAAAGTCAAAGACAGCTGCCAAAAAAGCCCCCGCCAAGAAGTCTGCCGCCAAAAAACCAGCTACAAAGAAATAATATAGTTCTTTAAAGCCTCGTCTAAATCGAGGCTGGTAGTTTTTCCCCGCCAGTCGATATCAAGTGCTTCGGAAATCATTTTTTTAAGGTCATCTTCGCTCAATTTGTCAGCCAAGTTTTTAGCTTTTTTGAGTGGATATTCTTTCATGCTACTATCCCTGCTGACCTCAGTTATTGTACGGTTTCCGGCCATTTTTGTGATAGCAATTTGCTGCAACTGCCAGGCTATCATAGCTAAAATTGCCTGCGGCTCGACCTTTTGGGCTCTTTGATCGTCATATAGCCTCAGTGCTTGTTCTTTACGTCCCGCAAAAGCGGCGTCCAACAGGTCAAAAACCTTACTTTGCGGTGTTGGTTCGGTTAATAAATCGATGTTTTGGCGCGTAATTTCAGACTTGTATATCAGTAGCTTGTTAAGTTCGCTAGATAGCAGGTTCTGGTTTGTGCCTACCCGCTCTACTAGATAATTAGCATCGGACAAATTGAGCTGGCCACCCTCCGTTTTGGTTTCTTCAACTAGCCACTTAGTTAGGCTTTGAGGGTCTAGTTCATTAAATTCTTCGAACTGGGTCTTCGTTTTTAACACCTTGAAATAGGCTGTTCGCTTGTCTATTTGCGGTTCCAAGAAAATTACGTCAGTAGTGTCACCTATTGAGCTAATTATTTGTTCAGTTACTTCCACAAATTCTTTATTTGCTCCACCACTTCTGACGACTACTAATTTCTTCTGGGCCAAAAATGGCAAGCTTTGCAGGCCTTCAGTTATGGCTTGGGCCTCATTTTCTTCCCCATCGAACTTCTCAAGTGCTAATTCGCCATATTCTTTTACAAATCTACTCGTCAGCTCATCCAGCCGCCGCCTCAGAGCAAACGAATTATTCCCCGTTAAAGTAACTATCATTAAATTTCCAATTCACAATTATCAATTTTCATTCAATTATTTAAACAGTCATTGTCTTAAACTAGAAGTAATCTTTTGGAATATCAGTACAAATTCGTGAGCTTCTTGCCACAAAGCCTGTGATTCATCTTTTAACTCAGGTCGAGCAGTGCCTAACATTCTTAGCCAGTGCTGCGTTTCTTGAGATTCTTTTTTACAAATATGGATTTTGTTCCGGAAGTCCTTTTTGGAACTAGCGCCGTTCGCCTCCATATAATTAGCCCCTATGCTGGTTGCTGAACGAAGTAGTTGGCCAATAATATTATTCGCAATCAGGTCGTATTTAATAGTTCTGCACATTTTAATAACATTCTCGGCGAAAACAGCAGTTCGTTCCTCAAGATCATATTTTTGAGAGGTTTGCGTCATTGTAGATTGATTGTAAATTGTAAAATTGAAAATTGAAAATTCTAGCGCTTAAGCGCGTTGGCATTTAGGGCAAATGTGGGTGCCGCGACCGGCTACTCGAATTTTTATGATTTCCGTGCCGCAACGGGAGCACGGCTGGCCGTTTTGGCGAAAAACCTGGGCAAACTCCAGGTAACTGCCCTTTTTACCTTTGGCATCGACATAATTTCGGTCTGTACTACCACCTTTAGCTATGGCCGTGGCTAAAATTCGACGTAGTTCACTATAGAGTTTAATTAGTTTGGTCCGCGGAATTTGGCCAGCTGGCATAGCTGGATGGATTTTGGCAGCAAATAAAGTTTCATCAGCATAAATGTTGCCTACGCCGGCCAGCACAGTCTGGTCTAAAAGTACCGCCTTAATGGCACTTTGCCTACGTCGCAAAATATTGCGAATAAATTTATCAACTGTAAAATCGTTTTCCAAGGGTTCTGGCCCGACTTTTTGCATAAAATCTATCTCTGGCACTTCAACCGTCGGCATCAGGCGCATCCAGCCGAATTTACGTTGGTCATTGAAGAAAAGCCGAGGCTCATGCGCCGTGTCATCCTGCTGCCCAGCGAAGCCAGGCACTCTGACGACACTTTTGGCACGCTGCGGCGTCAAAAGCTGTGCTGCTCCTTTACCGTATGTTAAATACGGCTCAGTCCGCTGCTCGCCTTTTCCTTGCATCGTATCCAAACGCAAGTCCCCCGGTTCCTTATCTCCATAAAATTCAATGATTACTCTGGTAGATTTATCTGGCAACTTCCCAATTAAGCTCTTAGTTGGATGCCCTCCCCCAAACTTTTCCTTTTCGACTTTCGACTGCTCGTTTTTACCTATAAAAACGAGTTGTCCCGTCATTTTTAAGTGAATAACAAGTGAATATTCGCTGGAGAGTTCAATAATTAAGACTTTGGCCCGGCGGCGAACTGACTGAATTTTGGCCCCGACCATAAACCTCGCCACATCAGCTGGTGCATTGGGAAATGACTTTTGCCAGTCGTGCCAAACATCTTTAATTACCCGGCCTGGCAACAATTTACTTAAACCCTGTCGGATAACCTCAACTTCTGGCAGTTCTGGCATCCCTTAATTATAACTTGTGCCCTAGGAGATTTGATGTCGCTTTATATATTTGATAAATGATAAATGTAAAATCATTGAAAATTGAAAAATGTAAATTGATAATTGCCCAGTTATACTGGGCGTATGGATAGTTTACAAAAGATCTTACGTTCGCGCAAAATCGCCCAAGCGCCGGACGAGATCAAACAGATACAAGACTACGTTTTGCGGCGATACAACAGCCCCTGCAAAGTAAAAATTCAGCGCGGCGCACTGATTGTTAGCGTACCTAACTCTGGCTTGGCCGCCACTTTGCACCTAGAGCGACAGTTGATGATTGATAAGTTAAAATTCACTGACAAACTAGTCATCCGCACCGGTCGCTAAACCAATCTGTCGAATCTGCCTGCTTGACGACGGAGTCGCCAACTCCGCAGACTCTCTTGGCACGCTACTGCGTCAAAAACTCCTCTACTCCTTCGATGTATGTTAAATACACCTTAGTCCGTTGCTCGTTTTTTCCTTGTATCGCACTCAAGCAGACTGGTTTAGCAATTTTTGAAGCTCGGTTTTCATCTGGTCGAAGTCCTGGTACAGGACTGCTTGCATGCCAGCGGCTTGCGCGCCTTGGCAGTAACGGTCTACGTCGTCTACTAGGATAGACTCTTGTGGTTTGATTTTTAGACGGCGGGCAGCAAGTTCATATAGGTCGGGGTTTGGTTTGGCCATACCAACTTCGTAAGAAAGTATGATGTCATCGAAAAGTTTTATATCTTCGGCCAAGAAAAGTTCGGGCAACCAATTAGCACTGGCGTTAGAAAGCATGCCAATTTTATATTTCGGCTTAAGTTCTTCGCGCATGAATTTAAAGAGAGGTTCGTTGGGTTTATTGTCACTTAGGTAGTCCCGCACTGTTTCAACCGAGGTTCCACCAAGTATAGATAACTCTTGTTCAAACCTCCCAAACGGCATCAAGCCTAAGCTTGAACGGTCCATTAAATCCTGCGCCTCAGCCCTTTTAACGGGTGCATTCTTAAAGTACTTATTACAAAATACTTTGAAACCTTCGGTGGTCAAAACGCCAAAACAATCAAAAATAATCGCTTTTATCATCTAAGTAGGCTCGTGAATTCTGGCGGGTATTTTTGGGCCAGACGTTTGGCGGCCTCTTCTTTATCTACCCATTCGTAGGCGGTGTGCTCGCCACTCAATTTGATTTTGCTATTTTCGGGGGTTGTTACTTTATAAATCATCAGCAAAAGGCCAATCGTTCTGCCTTCGAAGTCAATTTCATGGTTTGAAATCACAGCGGTAAAAAATTCGGAATTTTCAATATTCGTTATTCCTTTTCTTCCTTCACCTCCCGTTTTAGAGCTTCCTCGACACTCTGGTTCTCCTCAATCCGCCCGCCAGGAATATCCCAGTGCGCCTCAATCTCTTTTTGCTTCCACCCCGGTGAGTTAAGTAGTAAGATCTTACCTTCCCCATTCTCAATCAAGGCCTTGATGCCAACCCAAAACAATTTTTCGTTTGCCATTATTTCTTCCTGAAAAATTTAATAGCCGCTTTTACGCCTTGGCCAATATCTTCGATACAGTCATATTGTTTTATTTCATCGGTATTGACCCAGGCAAACTCGGTAAAGCCGCCGGGCTCGGGCTTAACTTCCCCGCCCTTGTAAAGAACTACAAAGTGCAAAATTACTACCGGGATCCCGTCTGGCCTTACTATAACTTTACTGCCCGTAAATTTAGGCGGTAGTTTGATTAAAACGCCGGCCTCTTCTTTTGCTTCGCGTTTCAAGAGTTCATCAATCTTATCTTCAAAAACCAAAACGTCACCCTCTGTACGTGATGGATTACTAATATCCAGGTCTGCGTGTTCTAGCTTCCCGCCAACTGTGGCCCACTTACCGGGGTGGACTTTCTCGCGCTTGTCTCGCTTAAGGATTAAACAACGCCCGTCAGTTTCGCGGTATATTATGGCATCAGCCACCACGTAAAATAATTTATCTGGTTTGGCTTGTTTTACACCTACTCTTTCTGCTCTCATGCTTATTCCCTTTTATCCCGTACCAGCTTGTTATAAATTTTCATTTCTTTATATCCTGCTCACCCTTAACAAAATCCCAGTCGTCTGCCAGAGTATTTTTGCGTTTTTGTTTTTCAAATTCTTGCATTTGATAGGCAAAAAAGTCGTTGATAATTTTCGACATTGATTTACTTTTCCGCAGTGCCAGCAATTGCAGAAACTTTTTGACGTAAGGGTCCAAATAAATCGTTGTTTTCTCGGTTAGCCTACTAGCCATAATCTACCTGTTTTTAATCTCGTTTCCTCAGCTCTATTTAACCTTCCTATTAACCTTCCTAGCATCTGGTCAGATCATATAGTAACGACGCTATGACGTCAAGACGTCATAGCAAGGAGAGAGCGGAGGGGAATGGGTGATGAGGTTCGGACAGAGTAATGGATTGGTCATAAATCTTTTTCATTTTTTGGCTTTCCAAATAAATTGGGCTCGCGCTCTAGTATTTTCAGAAGTTCTTGGTAATATTCTTCAACAATTGGCGAAGGTTCAATTTTGCCTTTCTTTATTCCCTTCATGTGCTCAAGTGTACGACCCTCTTTCCGCCAAACCCTCCCTTTATAAAGATAGTTATTAATAATAGGGATAAGTTTGTCCAGCGCATAAACAAATTTACCTTCTGGCGTTTCATGCCTCTGATATTCGTCAATGAGATCATGCATAGACGTGAACTCTGGCCACTCTTCTTGTAACTTATCGATGGCTTCTTTTTCTCTTTTTTCTTGAGCCGCTCGATCTTTAGCCGAGGCAAAAGCAGTAGTGTCGCCTGCGTATGCTTCGGCGATGTCATGGACAATTGCTATGCCAACACAGCGATATTTATCAAGTTTCAGTCCGTGCTTATCAAGTAAAAACCAGGTTATTAGTGCAAGCTGATAACCATGTTCGGCATCGTTTTCGTGCCTGTTTTTCGTTTCTAGTAAAACGGCTCGCTGGACATTTCGGATCTCGTGCGTAAATCGCACAAAATCCAGCAGCTTCTCCAGATCCATTTTCATAGTTCGCCCCAGTCTTTATGGGACATTGGTGGGGTCCCAGTTAACGCGGTAGTTTTTGTCGAGGGTTTTTAGTTTTTTCATATCGTCAGCGTCAAGCTTAAAGTCGAAGATATCTATATTTTCTCTAATCCGGTCTTTGTGGACTGATTTTGTTAGGACAACCACTCCGTAATCAATACACCATCTCAGCATTATCTGCGGTACTGACTTGCCATGTTTTTTGGCAACTTGCATCAGTGTGGGGTCATTGAAAAATAGGCCCTCTACCAGTGGTGTGTAGGCTTCCACGACAATATCATTTGCCTTGCAATAATCCACCAGCTCCGGCTGCTGCAGCACGACGCTCATTTCTACTTGGTTTACGGCTGGCTGGATATCAAATTTCTTCATTTCCTCCAGGTGTTTAACGGTGTAATTACTCACACCGATTGTCTTGGCTTTGCCTTTGGAGTGAAGCTGCTGTAGCCGCTTCCAGGATACATCGCGCGTTTCTGTCACAGGAAAGTGCAGTAGCAGTAAATCTACATAATCCATTTGCAGTTTTTCAAGTGATTCTTCAAAAGTTGGGATAACATCTGTCCACCACATATTTGAACGGGCAATTTTGGTTGTGATAAATAAATCTTTGCGCGGTACTTTACTCTTTTGCAGCGCTTCGCCCAAAAACTGTTCGTTATCGTAAACCTGCGCCGTATCAAAGTGCCTAAACCCCGCATCAAGGGCGTACTTTACCGAGTCTATACACTCTTTTTGATTAGTGTTTTGCCACAAACCAAACCCAATCTGCGGAATTTTCGCCCCCGTGTTCATTTTTAAGCTTGGTATTGCCATTTCACCCTCCTAAACTTTTCATTAAATTATTCTACGATTGTGGTGATCAGCGAGCTTAACTTGGAGATTACTGACATAATTATATCCAATGTTACATTTCAGAATAAAAAGTTTTGGCGGGTAAAACCTCCCTTTACTCCTAAATTATACCTCTGTTAGTACCGGCCTCGAAAAATCAAAAGTTTCAACAAGTTTTGCTAAACGAGCAGTTAAAAGATGCTGTGGACAAAGGCGCTAAGATAGTCGCCCAGGCCAGACTGGATAAAAACTTGAAGGGAGCTTTCTTCCCGCCTACCCTGCTATCAAACATAACGAAAAATATGAGAGTTTGGCACGAGGAAGTGTTTGGCCCGGTTCTGCCAATTATAACTTTTAAGACAGAGCAGGAAGCCGTAAGGCTAGCTAACGATACTGTCTATGGCCTCGGCGCGAGGGTAATGTCGAACGACATAGCACGCGCAGAGCGCGTTGCATCCAAAATTGACGCCGGCTCAATTTCTCTTAACTTTGAGAACCGTTTTTTGCCTGTCAATCCGTTCGGGGGCTATAAAAACTCCGGGCTTGGCCGCGAGCGTGGAGTCCACGGTCTCAGAGAACTCTGTCAAATTAAAGTTATTCAAAAGGATAACAAAAACACTACCGCCGCATAAAAAAAGCGATGTCTGCCTGTTGATAGACAGGCTTATGCTTGCGTAGTTATTTCGTATTTTCATCGAGTAGTCTCAGTAAGAGGCTTGCCAAGGATAAATATTCAAGAGATTTTACAGGGTCTTTTTGAATATCGTTCAAGTGTGCTTTTTTATCTCTGAGTCCAACGATGCCTTTGAACAAATGCATGAAGCCTCTTTGCTCGGCTCTTTCAAGTGAATTAGCTAATCCGTTAAATTTTATAATCGGATCGGCATCCCCATCGCAGCCAAAAACATACTGCATGAGTTCGTCGCCGTCAAGTTCGTATTCTTTTCCGTTTCTTTCCTTCTTAGGGTATTTTGTCTTTTGCTTTACTTGATCAATCACTTCAACAAATGCATTTTGTACAGCTTCCTTATAGTAGCCATCCTGGAATTGGTTAATTGCTACCCTCTTAATTTCCGGATGCAAGTCGTACTTATCTAAAAAGTCGGTTTTTTCTATCCTTTCTTCTTGCTTATTTTTAGATTGAACTTCAGATTTATTAACTTTAAAGTCCGGATCAAAATGTGATAAAAGATTATCAACTAGAATTTTTCTTCTCGGAATCTTTTCAAATATAGGCAGTTTTAGGACGGTGGTTAACCTTTCAAGCTCGGCTTCATCATTCTCTAGCTCACCTTCAACCATTACGTTTTCTCGTTTTTTTCTAAGTATTTGATTTGCCGCTGCCCAGTATTTCCAAAGTATGTCGCTTAATAATTGATAATCGCCAAACGATATTTTTAAATCAACTAACCTTTCGTCGGCATTCTTTAGTACTCGACGAATAATAATCTTAATATTTTTTAGTCGTCTTATCTCGTCATTTATTTTTCTCGTGCCAGAATTAGACTTAGATTGAAGTATTACTAGGTACGCATCAAGGCACTTTTTAAAAATTAGAAGTGTTTCAGGCTCCCATGAATATTGCATATATTTTTGTTCACCTACCGACTGAAAGTCTTCCTCAAGAACCGTCATAGCTCGCCCCGGTTTTTGCGAATCTTATTCATCCAATTTAACCTCATGCTTCGGATCGAATGCTGGAGCATCCACAAGAAATAGCCTGAGAACAGTGCCATCAGTAGCCCAGTAATCGTACGGTGTGTTTTTGGGTACGATAAACACATCACCTTCTTGGGCTTTATTCTTTTCGCCATCGATATCAAAAACACCCTCGCCTCCCAGTACATAGTAAACCCGATTGCTCTTAGTCGTTTTTATCCTACCGTGCGCCTTCGTAACTTCAAAATAAGCAGCTGAGGCATTCGGGAAATCCTCTTTGGAATTGTAGACCCAAAGCTTTAGACCGTCCCATCCAGTCTCTCGAGCATTAGATTTTGTAAACTTCATAGCTCTCCCCAGTTTTTTGCCGGTTTTCTTAGCAATACACTGAATCATTACAGACTTTTCGCCTGAATATTCTTCTTCGACTTCTTTAAGTAAATCGATTTTAAACAAGTTTGCCAGCAACTCTTCTGTATAAGAGATTGAGAATAGATGTCTAACATGCCCCTTCGGTGAAACAAAAACACTTTCCTCTACTTCTTCGCCATTGCCGTGATGGAAATCATTAATTGATTTACAGGTAAATACGAATAGTCCGCCAGGCTTAAGCACACGATTTATCTCATCGATTATTTCCTGGGTGGTCTTGTGTTCAAAATAATGAATTGAAAGATTGGCATAAACTGTGTCAAAACTAGAGTCCGGATATGGTAGAGGCTTTTGCATGTCGAGAGTTGAAAATTCTATACCTAAGTTTACGAGTCGTTGCTGGTTTTGCTTGATAACTACTTCTGATAAGTCGGTCGCGTTAACCTTGTGCCCATTTTGGGCAAAAAATGCTGCATCTCTGCCAACGCCACAGCCAAGCTCCAAGATAGTGGAGTGTTCAGAGAACTTAGGTTCAGCAAGCAGGGCTAAAGAGCTTGGATCGTCTTGAAACGACGTATGCTCGCCCTCTTTATGCTTTCTATTCCACATTTCTTTTTGGTCAGGAATCATAATTCTCCCCAATTCTTCCCGGTGGAAATGTCGACTTTGAGTTTCACTGGGAGTTTATAGATATTTTCCATGGTATCTTTCAGCAAATCGCCGACTTTTTTGGCTTCTTTTTCTGGAGCTTCAACTAAAATGCTGTCGTGAATTTGCAGTAGCATGCTTGGGTAGCTAACTGTTAACTGTTTACTGCTAACTGTTAACTGATCCAGCTTTTGCTGGATTTTGATCATGGACATTTTCATAATATCGGCAGCAGTACCTTGGAAGGGCATATTTACCGCTGCCCTATAAGCCGCTTCACGTACTACGAAGTTAGACGAATGAACGTCTGGTGTGGGGCGTCGGCGACCCAGCAGTGTTTCCACATAGCCCTGCGTCTGCGCATCTTTTCTTACTTTTTCTATATAGCTTTTGAGCTTTGGGCGGATTTGGAAATACTTTGCTATAAACTCTCGTGCCTCGCTAAAACTCATACCGGTGCTTTGGCTTAGGGCATGCGGGCCAAGGCCGTACATAATGCCAAAGTTCACCGCCTTGGCACTGTAGCGCTGGTCTTTTGTAACTTTAGCGGCCGGAATGCCATAAATTGCTACTGCCGTTTCTTGGTGAATGTCAGCGCCTGAATTAAAGGCTTCTATCATACCCTTGTCGCCAGAAAGCGCCGCCGCCAGGCGGATTTCGAACTGGCTGTAGTCGGCGCTAATGAGCAGATTGCCCTTATTAGTCACAAAAGCAGTGCGAATATTCCGGCCTAACTCTGTCCGGACGGGTATGTTTTGCAAATTGGGATCGGCGCTAGAAAGCCGGCCGGTTTGGGCGACAGTCAGATTGAAGGTGGTGTGTACACGGCTACTAGCATCCACCATTTGCGGTAGGGTATCGATGTAAGTGTTTTTAAGCTTAGTAACTTCGCGGTACTGACTGATCAAGTCAATTATTGGGTGCAGGCCGCGCAGTTTTTCTAGCTCGCTAGCGGCAGTGCTGTAGCCAGTTTTTCCTTTTTTGACAAACTGGGTAGGTAAGTTCAGTTTTACGAACAATATATCTGCAAGTTGTGAGGGCGAGCTGATGTTAAACTCGTGGTCGGCATGACCATAAATAGTTTGTTCTAGGTCACTGATAGTGTCATTAATTTGATTGGCAAACTTTCGTAAGTATTGAACATCCAGTTTGATACCGAGGTATTCCATATCGGCCAGCACCGGAATTAGCGGCCACTCCACGTCCTCCGCTAATTTCATTAGCTTCGGAGTGCTGGCAAGCTCCTCGGCTTCCCGAATGTAGAGTTCACGGATGACGGCCATAAACTCGGCACCGCGTTCGATAAAGTCTTCAGTTGGTAAA
>ERZ1292623.1121-Hain-H51-01um-R1-1121-length-26512-cov-11_pt1 | contig 26512 bp, 23 predicted proteins | sample MGYA00564398_ERZ1292623 | MGnify/ENA primary metagenome ERZ1292623 (study PRJEB36523, sample SAMEA6512633) | groundwater metagenome | collected 2019-01-07 | study: AquaDiva: Metagenomics assemblies of 32 groundwater samples | reverse complement strand
TTTCTGTTTATGCACCAAAAATTGAAATGGTTAAAATTCCGGTTGAAAAGATCGGGGAACTAATCGGACCGGGAGGAAAAACAATTAAAAATATTATTGCTTCAACCGGAGCAACTGTCGATGTTGAAGACGACGGTTCCGTTGCTATCTCCGGTACTGATGATGAAGCAGTGCAAAAAGCCGTTGAATGGGTAAAAAGTTTAACACGTGAAGTACAGCCTGGAGAAGAATTTGAGGGAGAAGTAAAAAGAATTCTTCCATTTGGAGCTTTCGTTGAAATACTTCCGGGAAAAGAAGGGATGGTACATGTATCGCAAATGTCCACAGAGTTTGTGAAAAATCCAAATGATTTTGTATCAATTGGACAAAAAGTTAAAGTAAAAGTTATAGAAATTGATGAGCAGGGAAGAATAAATCTCACCATGCTTATGGGAGATGCTCCTCCGCGTGAAGGCGGAGAAAATAGAGGCGGAGGAAGACGAGAGGGAAGTTTTGATCCCAACAGAAGAACTGAAGACAGACCGCGTTCGTTTGACAGAGCTGGACAAAAGGATAGCGCTCCTTCTGCCAATAGAGAACCTAAAGAAGAACATCCGCTGGCCCGCCAGTTTAAGCGCGAACAGCAGGAAGAAAGAGAAAAAACTTTTGGCCCACGCCGTGGCGGAGCAAGCAATCCCCGCTTCCGGAAACCCCGATATTAATTCTTTCCTTATTGACATCTCTTAAAATTTGTTATAACATTGTTATAATATGGTACAGCAACTGATTTCCGTAGGTAATTCAGTAGGAGTAATAATTCCTAAGAATGTATTGAAAGAAAAAAACATAAATATAGGAGATAAAGTGGAACTAGATATTAAACCCATTAAGCCAGTCGCAAAAGGCGTTGACGTACGTTTTATGAAGATGGTTGATGAGTTTATCGAAGATCATAAAGATGTACTTGCCGCTCTTGCAAACCGTTGAAATACTTAACTACTCCTCAAGTCTTAGTAATTCATGACCAAATGGTAAAAAGATTCGGTGGCTCACTTGGCATTCGAGACATGGGGTTAATAGAATCAGCAGTTGAGCGACCGAAATCAACTTTTGACGGGGAAGATTTATATCCGGACATTTTTCTAAAAGCTGCAGCGCTCATGCACTCGCTTTTAAAAAACCACGCATTTGTAGACGGAAATAAAAGAACAGCATACTCTTCTTGCGGAATCTTTTTGAAATTAAATGGATATAAACTTGAAAATATGCATAAGAAGAGTTTGGAATTTGCTATGAATGTTGAAAATAATTCATTGGAACTTGAGAAGATAGCAGAGTGGCTCAAGAAAAACTCCAGGAAGCAATAATTTTTAGGTCAATTAGAGTAATTAGAGTAATTAGATTAATTAGAAATTTATTTCAATCCTCGCTTTAGCCATAAAAAAGTTTAGTTACTTTAATTGCTGTCTGTAGATTTAGGTCTGCGACTTTTAGCTCTTCTTTCTTCCAACGCTAGTCTTATCATCTCTTGCTGTTCTTCTGTGTATCCAATTGCTGGTCTGTATCCACCGAACTTGTAAGTTTGAGCTTCTCCGAGACTATCAGCGAGTTCTTCTATTAATTTTTTTAGCTTAGGTTTATCGGTATGTAGTTTCCTGGATAACCCATGTAGTGACAAAATTCCCTCGGGAGCTATTTCACTAAGCAGCCCTCTTTTTTCTAGCTCCTGCCTTATCATCTCCTGCTGCTCAGTGGTGTACCCGGCTGCTGCGGCCGACCCAAACCTATATTGAGTTGTTTCCCCAAGACTATCGTCAAGCTCTCTAACTGAATTCATGAGGGTAGAATAGTCGACGTTTAATCTTCTAGCCAGAACCCCTGCTGACAAAATTCCCTCGGGAGCTATTTCACTAAGCAGTCCTCTTTTCTCTAGCTCCTGCCTTATTATTTCCTGCTGCTCTGAGTTATAACCCGCCGTTAATGTGTTTCCAAATCTATACGTAGTCGTTTCTCCCAAAGTCTCTCCCAAATTATTTACTGTCCGTTTTATAACATCATGCGCCACGCCAAATTCCTTCGCGATACCTGCGATTGGCTTGACTTCTTCAGGAGCCTGTTCCATAAATAAACCTTTTTCTTCCAAAGCTTGTTTTATCATCTCTTGCTGTTTCTGAGTGTAGCCGGTTATTCCTGCCCGCGTTCCAAATCTGTATTGTGTTATTTCCCCAAGACTATCTCCAAGTTCCTCAATCGCCTTATTTATAGATTTTTCTCCAACACCCAATCTTTTTGATAATGAATAAACGGACAACACTTCCTCAGGAGCCTGATCCGAAAATAGTCCTTTTCTATCCAACTCCTGTCTTATCATCTCCTGTTGCTCAGAGGTGTACCCGGTTGTTGTAACTGCGCCAAACCTGTATTGTGTTATTTCCCCAAGACTTTCACTAAGCCCTTCAATTGCCTTAACCACTGTTCCATGATCTACACCTAAGTCATAAGCAATATTTTTAACCGATAAGATCCCTTCGGGAGCTTTTGGAAAAAGATAAAGTCCTGCTCCTTCACCGGAAGAGTCATTATTATTTTCCAAGTCTGTAATTAGATTGATCATTCGGGGAACAAAAGTTTTCGTATAGATTAATCTTCTTCCTAGCTTGGGATCTTCTTTCAATAAATCATTTATTCCCTCCTTGGTCATAAGAGCTAAATCATCCTGGGAAATTCCTTTTGAACTTAAGATATCGTTATCAAAAATATAGGTGACATTTCCTTCCTCATCACAGCTCAGAATTGTTCTATTCAAGCTGGGAACGTTAATCATAAAATAACTTAATTTTCTCATCATTTTATCTGATAAAATTCCTGTTTTTACTACAACTTTGTTTGGATCTTGGGTATCAATGTCAAACTCATTGCTCAAAATAAAGAGTAGAGTTTTTGTTCTTGCAATAACTGATTTTTTTCCGAAACTTCCATCACCTTCCTGAATTTGAGGCATCTCCCCGGTAGGTGGTACAAGAATAGCGCCGACATTTTCCGCACCTTCAATTAATTTATCGATTCTTTCAAGTTCCAGCTCTTTGGAAGCTACGTAGTTTAAAATCTCTCCTAAATTACCAAGTCCGAAGTGTTCAAAAGCTTTATCCTCTAATTCCTTGCCGTATGTCGAATCAGATGGTTGCTCTTTAGCGTAATCTCCGACTATTGAATCGGTCAATTTAATCAAATCTGCTAATGCATCTCTGGCATAAGTATCGATGTTGTCCGGGCTTAAAGGTTTTCCTTGGATTTGGGTAAGGGTAACATGGAAAGCGGAACTTTTAGAAGATTTGCTCTCCGGCGATTGAAGGTCCAACTCGTTTAATACTCCGATCTCGGGACCATCAGATTCCATAAGAAAATTATATCAGAGAATGTTGAAAATACTTTAAAGGAATAATTATGGCGAAATTACAAGGTCCGACCTTGCTTACTCGCTTAGACCTTGCTTACTCGTTTAAATTATTCTCTCTGGTATCTCTCAGCTTGAATATTGTATAAATTAGCATATTTCTTATTGTGTTTTATAAGCTCTTCATGAGTTCCATCCTCAACCACTTCTCCCTTATCAAGTACTAATATGCGCTTCGCATCTTTTATCGTAGAGAATCTATGAGAGATAAACATAACAGTACTTTTTTCTGTCTCTTTGTTTAATCTATCAAAGATTTCCATTTCTGCTTTAGCATCGATTGCAGATGTAGGCTCATCAAGTATAAGAAAAGGGGATTTTTTAAGATAAGCCTTTGCTATTCCCAGTTGTTGCCACTGACCACCTGAGAGATCTATTCCTTCTTTGTACGTTGCTCCAAGCTGCTGATCGAGTTTTTTTGGAAAATCCTGAACATAATTCCACGCATTAGAAAACTTTAAAACTTTTATGTATTCCTCATCGGACAGTTTTCTATTTGCCGCGATCTCTAAATTCTCCCGAATAGTTAAATAGAATTTGCCAAAATTCTGAAAAAGAGTGGAATATGTTTGCATTAGGACATCTTCGGGTATATCTTTTAGATTCACGTCATTAATATAAATTTCTCCCTGCGTTGGGTCGTACATACGCATAAATAGTTTTACAAGTGTTGACTTTCCCGCTCCGTTTTCTCCAATTAAAGCAACATTCTGTCCATAAGGGATGGTAAGAGATATATTGTTCAGAACTTGAGATGTAGATTTGGGATATTTAAATGATACACTGTCGAGTCTAATCGATGGATTTATTAATTTCTTCTTGAGACTATCTCTTTCTGCACCTTTTAACTTTGGGAACTCCACATTGTTCTTAAGTTCATGAAAATCGATTGAGTCCTGAATAAAATGACTATCGGAAATTATGATTGAAACCCAATTGTTAAGATTTGCAAGGGCAATTTCAAAAACAACAATATTTTGAAAATAGAATACAAATGTACCGACGGTCATTTGATTATTCAGCATTTTATTTGCAATTGAGAAAAGAAACACAGAGATCGTAAGAATGGGCAACAAATCTACAACGGATGTCCAAAGAAATGTTTTCTTGTAAAGTGAGATTTGTTTTGATGAATAATGCTTGTAAAGTCCGATAAGCCTGTCTCTTAAAAACGGGAACGCAGAATAGAGTTTTAGTTCCGGCAATGTTTCTCTTTCTGTAAATAACATTGAAGTATACTCAAATTTTCTTCTTGTTTCACTATCTGCTTTCCATATATTAAAGTTAGCTTCTCCAAGTTTTGATCTGATAATAATGGGGACAAGATTTGATGTAATAATTGCAAGAGCAAGTGGAGGTGAAGCAAGGAAGAAGATAAAAACGGAGAAAACAAGAGATACACTTTGTGCAAAGGAGCTAATAATCGCGTTTGAGTAATATTTCATTTGAAAATTTATTCTATTAAATGCACGCCACATAAGATCATGCTTCATACTGTCTTCATAGCTTGGGAGATCAAGAGATGATAATTTATGAACAAATTTTTCTGTAGAATACAGGACTTGAGCAACATCAAGAATATTCCATAGGTAATCCATAACCCTTTCTAAAAATGTCCTACCTAATTGATATATTAACCAAAGGATTAAAAATCCGAATACACCTATTTGAAGAAATGACTGTTTATTACTCGCTGAATCAATTATTCCTTTGAAGGCAAAATTATTGAGAAATATACTTAGATAAACAATAATTTGAAGAACTGTATATGATAAAAGAGCCCAGCCTTTAGATTTCCAGAGGGTAGATAAAACAAAAATAACTGCATTCTTCGCTTTCATGTCTTAGTTTAATTATATACACATATAAGGCCATCGTGCATATCTCTAACAAAACCGAACTTAGTATGATTTTCTGCAATCTGCGATATAATTTTTGAAAGCTCCCCGCGCCAGAGATTAATATTGTTAGCAAAGTAAGCTTAGTGTATTATTGAATTATGGATGATTCTGCCCAGGGGCTTGATAGTCAGATTCAAAAACTTGAAGAAAAAATAAAGTCTATCCAGCTTCCGCCTGACTTACTTGAAAAAATAAATGGAATGATAACTTTACTTCGTGCAACTCTAAAAAGCGGTACGGCATCTTATATAAATTTTGAAAGTGTCTCATCTTATATTAATTGGATTACTTCTCTGCCTTTTACCAATGAAACCAAAGATATTTTGGATTTATCTTCAGCAAGGCATGTCTTGGACAAAAATCACTACGGACTTGAAAGCGTAAAGGAAAGAATTTTGGAATATTTGTCCTCAATAATTTTAGGTATGCAAAATAATACGACTGATGGTGTCATCCGGGCTCCTATTTTATGCTTAATAGGATTAGTCGGCACAGGTAAAACCACATTGGCTTATTCAATTGCAGAAGCTTTGGGCAGAAAATTTGAAAGGATCCCTTTTGGAGGAATGGGAGATGCAAGGGCGCTTCGGGGCCAGTCACGGGCATTTGCTGATGCAGAACCCGGGGCAGTTATAAAAAAACTTGCCGCTTCATCTTCTAAAAATCCGGTAATACTCTTGGATGAACTTGATAGAATAACCGAAGGATCTCGTTCAGATATAATGGGAGTTTTGGTAGAGCTTCTGGATCCTGAGCAAAACAAAAATTTTTCAGATCATTATATCGATTATCCATTTGATCTTTCGCATGTTTTATTTATCGCAACTGCAAATAATACCACAAATATCTCAACTGCAGTCCTTGACAGGCTTGAGGTCGTACAAATGCCGTCCTACACTGACAATGAAAAGACAGCAATTTCCAAGAGTTATCTTTTTCCAAAAGTAAGACGTCAGTCGGGACTTCATGAAGATCAACTCACAATTGATGAAAATGTTTGGGAACACATAATACGGCCTCTTGGATTTGATGCAGGAATAAGAAGTCTTGAGAGAACTATTGAGGGGATTTGCAGAAAAGCGGCAAAGATGATAGTTGAAGGAAAAGTTCCTTCTGGAAGTTATATACATATTACAGCAGAGAATTACAAACAATTTTTACCAACATAGATTAACTAATAAAGAAAAACTAATAACTAATAACTTTTATGAATAAAATTTCTTTTATAGCGCTTGGCGGCATCGGGGATGTAACCCGCAACATGTATCTTTATGAACTTCCCGATGAAATTCTTATTGTTGATTGCGGAATAGGATTTGCCGATGAGACTATGCTTGGAGTCGAGCTTATGCTCCCTGACGTCTCCTATCTTTTAAATACCAACAAAAAAATATCAGGGATGGTTCTCTCACACGGACACGAAGATCATATCGGAGCTTTGCCTTTTGTTTTACCGCAGCTTATTCAAAAAGGAATTAAATTCCCTATTTATGGCGGACCTCTTACTTCCGCTTTGGCAAATGGCAAGCTTAAAGAATATGGAGTAGGAGTTCGCGTGGAAAAAGTCGACTATGATAAGAATTCGGAAATAAAATTAGGCAAGTTTTCCGTAGAATTTATAAGAGTGACTCATTCAATTCCGGACAGTTCTCATCTTTTTATAAAAACACCTGCGGGCAATTTTTATCACGGGAGCGATTTTAAATTTGATCTTACACCCTTCGATGGCAAGAAAACAGATTTTGCAAAAATTGCAAAAGCATCTCAGCAGGGGATTTTGTGCCTAATGTCTGACTCTTTACGTTCCGAAAAGGAAGGGTATACCAAATCCGAGCAGGACCTTGCAGAAAAGATAGAAGATGAGATGAGAGATTGTCAGGGAAAATTTATTCTTACAACTTATTCCTCTAATATCTCAAGACAAAATCAGGCCATAAAAGCTGCAAAAAAAGTGGGTCGAAAGGTTGTTTTTGTGGGAAGGTCATTGATTAACACTTCAACGATTGCTCAGGAACTTGGATATATGAATCTGGATCGCGGACTCGAGGTTCCGCTCGACGGCATAAGAAGGTATAGAGATAAAGATTTACTTTTGCTTGTTGCCGGCAGTCAGGCCCAGGCAGGCTCAGCGCTTTCAAGAATTGCAAACGGAGACCACAGGGAAATATCGATCTCTAAAAATGATTTTGTTCTTTTCTCGGCAGATCCAATTCCGGGAAATGAAGTTTCAATAAACGCGCTTATAGACAACCTTTCGAAACGCGGTGCAAAGGTCATATATTCTGAACTTTCGGATGACTTTCATGTTTCAGGACATGGTGCCGCTGATGATCTCATGCTTCTTATGGAGCTTGTGCGTCCTCAAAAACTAATTCCCATAGGAGGAACTTACAGACAAATGGTTGCTTATAAGAATTTGGGACTAAGACAGGGATTTTCCGAGAACGATATTTTTCTTATTGAAAACGGCTGGGAACTAATTTTTGACAATGGAAGGGTAAATACGGGAAGAAAAATTTCAACCAAAAATATTTATGTTGATCAAATATCAGGTGAAGAAGTTGAGACTATAGTCCTAAGAGACAGACAGAAAATATCCAAAGAAGGAGTAATTATCGTGGTTGTTGAAATAGACTCGGAAACCGGGCAAATAATAGATCAGCCTACTATTATTACAAGAGGCTTGACAGATGCTGAGACTAAAGTGTCGAACAAGAATGTAGCACAGGATATCAGAAATGCTTTTTCTGCAAAAAAAGGCAGGGTTACAGACTGGATTTATCTAAGAAAAAAAGTTGGAGAAATCGCAGAAAAGTCTATATTTAAGAATCTGCGGAGGCGTCCACTGGTTTTACCGGTTATTATCGAAGAATAGCCTGCCTGCCCGCCTCGATGCGAAGCGGGCCGGCAAGGCAGTTTGTGGTAACAACATCCGCGATATATAATATATAGTATGCCCAAAAGAAGACGACGATATAAAAGAGGAAAATTAAAGTTTAAATTAAAGAAAAATACGATTTATTCCATATTTTCCTTCGGGCTCATACTTTCCGGAATTCTTCTTTTTGTCTCTTTCACCAAAAGCCAGCCTTCTTTAATCGTTTTGTCCGACCAAATTGAGAAATATTTTGGAGGGACAGGATTTCTTCTTGCACTTTCCCTGGTATTCTTCGGATTTTTATTTCTCCGGCTTAAAATGTTTATCTCAAGACCAAATGTCGCGATTGGTTTTTCACTTTTTTTTATTTGCGTTGACGCACTTTTCAGAGGCGGACTTATAGGAGATTATTTATTTCGCACAATTTCCGATATAGTCACTGATTTTGGAGCGTCACTTGTTTATACGGCAGGAATTTTCATAGGTCTTGTCGTTTTCTTCGATACATCAATTGATGAACTGATAGGAATTATTGGTGCAATATCAGCAACTATTGCAAAATTTTTCCCCACCAAGTTATTTTCATTTCTTAAGAATAAACGGCCAGGAATTAAAGCTATGACTATAAAAGGCGGAATGAAAGACTTACCTCTGTCAAATAGAGAAATGGTAATTTCAGAACCTTCTATCAAAAAAGACGTAGGACTTTTGTCAGATAAATTAGTAAGTAATCCTGCATCAGGCGGCACGGTTTGGGAATATCCTCCTCTTTCGCTTCTGGCGGATTCGGGAGGACAAAAGGCGGAACGCGGCGACGTAAATAAAATCGCAAAGACTATTGAAGATACTCTTGCAAGTTTCAGCATAAAAGCAAGGGTTGTGGAGGTAAATCTCGGACCTGCAGTTACGCAGTATGCTCTGGAGATTGCACTTGGGACAAAATTATCAAAAATAGCGTCTCTTTCAAATAATCTGGCATCAGCTACAGAGGCTCCTACGGGTCAGATAAGAATTGAAGCACCTATCCCCGGAAGAAATTTAGTCGGAATTGAGATACCAAACAAAAGTCTTGAAATTGTTACGCTTAGGACAATGCTTGAGTCGGCAGAAATGAGAAAAAGCAAATCAAAGCTTACTGTTTCACTTGGTCTTGATGTTTCAGGAAATCCCGTAGTTGCAAATATAGCAAAAATGCCGCATGTATTAATTGCAGGAACTACCGGTTCGGGAAAATCCGTAATGATTAATTCTTTTATTTCATCACTTCTTTTCAGAGCAACGCCCGCTGAAGTAAAACTAATTATGATTGATCCAAAAAGAGTCGAGCTTACAGGATATAATGGTATTCCTCATCTTATGACACCTGTAATTGTTGAGGTTGAAAAAATTCTTGCATCTCTTAAATGGGCAATGAACCAAATGGACGAAAGATACAAAAAATTTGCCGAGAACGGAGTCAGAAATATTGATTCGTTCAACGAGCTTGCAGGTTTTCAATCACTTCCCTATATAGTTATTTTTATAGATGAACTTCAAGCTCTTATGGCATTTGCGCCTGTTGAAGTTGAAGATGCAATAGCAAGGCTTGCTCAGATGGCACGGGCGACCGGAATCCATTTAGTTGTTTCAACACAAAGGCCCTCAGTTGATGTAATTACAGGACTTATTAAGGCAAATATTCCGACCCGAATTGCATTCAATGTTTCATCCATGATTGACTCAAGAGTTATAATTGATAGCCCTGGAGCTGAAAAGCTTTTGGGACGGGGAGACATGCTTTATATTCCGCCTGAACAGGCAAAGCCGACCCGTATCCAGAGCGCTTTTGTTTCGGAAAAAGAAGTCAAAAAGTTAGTTGATTTCCTAAAAGCAAAAGGCCCGCCTGTTGAGTATACGGATGAAGTTACACAGACACCCTTAGTTGGGCCAAAGCTGGGAGCAACTAGCGGAGCAGACGGCAGAGATAATCATTTCGAAGAAGCGATAAGAATCGTTTGCCAGCATGACAGAGCATCGGCTTCACTTCTTCAAAGAAGGCTGGCTATTGGCTATTCAAGAGCCGCAAGGATTATAGACCAGCTTGAAGAGGCAGGAATTGTAGGGCCGGGTAGCGGTTCAAAGCCCCGAGATGTACTGACAAGAAATGCGGAGGAAGTTATAAATAGCCTCCAGCAATAAAAATTTCTAATTATTCTAATTTCTAATTAACCTAAATAAATCCCAATTTTAAAATATGATAAAAGCCGGACAAAAATTACACGACGAAAGAAAGAGAAAAGGGTTAACGCTTGAGCAAGTAGCGAGTTCTACGAAAATTCGGGAAGAATTTCTCCGCGCTATTGAAAGAGGTGAATACGGGAAGCTTCCTTCTTCTTCGTATGCACAGGGTTTTGTAAGAAGTTATACAAGATTTTTAAATTTGCCTGAAAAGGAAACTCTTGCTCTTTTCAGACGGGAATTTGCAGTCGATAAAGATCTTGATGTGTTACCGGAAGGGCTTTCCGGAAAAAAGGACATACCTATCCGAAAGTTTAAAATACATCAGGTTGTTTTATTGGGGATTCTGATTTTTATCCTGCTTATAGGTTATATTTTTTTCCAATTCCGATATGCATTCATAAATCCGCCGCTTGAGATTGAAAATCCCAAGGAAATGGCAAGTTTTTCTTCATCAACCGTCACTGTCTCTGGCAAAACAGATCCAGCCGCAACAGTTTATATAGAAGATGAGGTTGTGCCTGTAAATGATGATGGGAGTTTTAAAAAAGAAATAGTTGAATTTCCGGGGAAAACAACAATTACAATAAAAGTAGTCAACCGCTTCGGTAAAGAGACCACTCTGGAACGCCATATTACAATTAAATAATTCTCACCAAGTTTTTACTCTTATTTTTACTGCGGTTTGTTACATTTAGTTCCAATTGACACAAAATTGGCTAGATGCTATGTTAGATAGTACTATGATTGACCCTGCCCAGACAGCACTATTTATAGTAATAATCGTCCTAACGATTCTTCTTCTTATTCTTGGAATTCAGGTATTTTTTATCCTGCGGGAGTTAAGACACACTATAAACAAAGCAAATAAAGTTCTAGATGATACAGGTATAATTACGGAAAGCGTTTCCGGTCCTATTTCCAATCTTTCCAATATGGCAACAGGGTTAAAGGCGGGTTCTATTATTGCAGCAATTCTTAACAGGAAGAAATCCAAAAAAAGAAGGGATGATGATGAATAATAATGGAAACCATCATGGTAATAAATTTCTTGAGGGTTTCGTCTGGGGACTTATTATAGGAGGAGCCGTAGTTTTCCTCATGGGTACAAAAAAAGGAAAAAAGCTTCTAAAGACAATTACTGAAGAGGGAGTTGGTAATCTTGCAGATATTATAGATGAGGGGATGGATGAGGATGAGTTGGACGAAGAGGAATTAGAGGAATCAATCCCGAATGGATCGGCAGATGTGAAAGAAAAGATTAATAAAGATGTAAAACCCACCAATCGCAAAAGATTCTTCCGCCGAAAATCTTCTTAATTTATAGTCCGTATTTTTGGATGTTCGAATTGTGACCTTCAAGATCCCCAGCGTACCGATTGACACCATTTTTATCTGTTATGTAATACAGGTAGTTTGTGCTTGCGGGATTTATTGTGGCCATTAAACTTTCAAGTCCGGGATTGCTTATTGGGGCAGGAGGAAGGCCGGCTACTCTATAAGTGTTGTAAGGAGAATTAAGAAGTTTATCTGCATTAGTCAGCGATTTCTTCCACCATCTTTTCTGAGCAGACTGATATCCAAGTGCATATTGTATAGTTGCGTCGATATCCAGTTTCATTCCCAAATCAAGCCTATTTCTTATGACACTTGCTACAAGAGGCCGGTCCTGATCATGGCGGGCCTCTCTTTCGACAAGAGAAGCAATCGTTACTATTTCATTTTGAGAAAGTTTTGTTTTTGAAGTATCAAGTGTTTTGTATTTATTATCAAAGTTACCTCTTAGAATACTCACGATCATATTTATGTCCGCGTCTCTGGGAAGTAGATAAGTATCGGGAAAAAGATAGCCCTCGTTTTTCGCAAGTTCTTTCTCCCAGGAATTTTCATATGTAGGCATTTTTTCTTTAAGAATCTCGTTTATTTCCGAAGCCCTCAGGCCTTCAGGTAAAGTCACCCAAATATCCAAAGTCCCGTGTTTCAAGTTTTCAATTATTTGATAAAGGTCCATTGAAGGATTGAGCCTAAAATCTCCTGCTTGGATTTCTTTATCCAGTCCCCTTTTTTTTGTCAGAAGAAAAAATACAATAGGATCGCGGATAAGCCCCTGAGACGCAAGGCTATTTGCAATTTCCCTGACACCCGCTCCTTTTTCTACAACAAAAATTTTTGCGGTATTGTCGTTTATATTTACAGGAGAGATTCCGTTTTTAAACCATATGAAAACGCCGGCAATTATTACAATAAGAAGCAACAAAAGTACTAATATTCTTTTCATAAAATATTCAGTATTGGAAATTCTTTCCTCACCCTCTTTCCAATCCTTAGATTATACATTTTTTCACTATATATTGTATAGATTACCTCTCCTTTTTCAACTTTTTCGCCAATTTTTTTATAGAGATAAATTCCAGCACCCTTTTGCTCGGGAGAGCCCAGAGCTTTTGCGACTGTTGTGACATTTTTTATATTTATTTCTTTTATAGTTCCTTTTCGCCTTGCCTTGATATCTTCAGAAAAACTTCCGGGCTTTAAATCCTCGCTGTCTATGTGAGGATTTCCCCCTTGAGCTTTTATAATTTCCTGCATTTTTTCAAAGGCTAGTCCATTTTCAAGAATTTCTTTCGCCCAGTTTTCACAATTTTCATATTGTTTCCTAATTTTATCCTGGAGGGATTTGGGTGAATCATTAAGGCAAATTTTTAAAAGTTCTGTTGCCAGAAAAAGACTTCCGTTTTCAAGATCAAGCGGTCTGTTTGGTTTTTGCTGAAGGACTCTTAAAGCATCGCGGGTCTCAAGAATTGCCCCCATTCCTCTTCCCCATGGTTCATCAGTCCTGCGGATTAAAACTTTTATTTCTACACCAAATTCTCTGGCCAGATACTGAAAGTCCTCTTTAAGAATTATTGCATCTTTTTTTCTATGAACTTTTGCTGTTTTTCCGTAAGGTATGTCTATTACAATATGATTTGAACCGAATGCAATTTTCTTAGCCATTACAGAAACCAGGATTTTATCATAGCTTTCAAGAAGAAGCGGCTTCTCAACAGTTATTATTGCATCGTCAGCTGGTGCTATCCCAAAACTGCCTCCCCAGACGATACATGCGTTGGTTTTTTTTACAATCTCATAAATCTTTTCTTTTGAAATTACTACGGGAGCGAGGGTTTCCATGTCATCGGCAGTTCCTCCCGGAGAGGTTATGGCGCGGGATGAACTTTTTGGAATTTTAAATCCGGCAGCTGCAACGATTGGCACGACTATAAGAGTTGTTCTGGTTCCCGGGATTCCGCCAATGGAATGTTTATCGGCGACAATTCCCGGAAAGCTTAACTTCTCACCTGTCTCAACCATCGCTTTTGTTAGATAATAAAGCTCTTTGTTGGTAAATCCTTTTGCGTATCCAGAGGCAGTAAAATATGTGGTCAGAACTTCTCCAAGTCTATTTTTTGCAATCTCATCCATGATTGCGTAAATTTCTTTATAATTCAGTTTCTTGCCGACAAGCTTTTTTTGAATTGCTTCAATTACTTCTCTTGATTCCTCTTCAAGAGCTTTAAACGATTTTTTTATACGCCTCCTCCCTTGAGCTGATTCATTGCAATTTTTACTATTGCTCTTACAAGTGTCAGAAGAAAATACAAGAAGCTATTTATAAGCCTGTAAATAGTGGGCCAGATACTGATAAGGAAAATTTTAAATCCGTTTTCTTCTCCCATTATGCTCTTTCAAGTCTTGATTTTATAATAAGTCTTTTCCATGTCGTACCGGGAGGCGTGCATGTGACAAGAGTTAGGAATGAGTCATTCAAGTCTTGAGTAAAGATTGAAGTGTCCTCAGGGCTTACAACCGATATTTCATAAATTTTATAGACGAAACCCACTCCGTTTACACTTACATTTATAACATCGCCGGTCTTAAGCTGATACGCATTTGCAAAAATTGTTTTATAATTCTCTGGATCGAAAAGCTGAGGAAGAGTGGAATGCCCAAAAATTACCGATGTACCCTTGTCAGCGGGAATAGCTGTGCCGGGGTAGTTAATAAGGTGGCTTGCAAGATTGAGATCCTGAGTCGAGACTATTGCATTCTGAATCTTAAGTTTTGGTATTGAGATGCTGAAGAAAGAAATTTTAGGCTTCTCGTCTTTTGTGGCAGAGTAATGAGGGAACCAATTCTGAGCATTGGAATAATCAGCTCCCGAAATAATATTCCCGGCCTCTGATATAAGACTGCCCCAGGAGTTTGAGCCTAATACTTCAGGTTTTGGTATTGGTGTTTCAAGACTTTGCGCGAAGGCAGAGGCAAAATAAATCTGCCAGGAAAGAAGCGGAAAGAAAATATAAGATGTAACTATGAGCCCAGTAAGAAGGGTAAATATTCCAATAAATTTTGTGAATTTTTTCTTAAGCTTCCTATTGCTTCTGTGATAATAATATTCACTCATTTTGTTTGAGTAGTAATTTTTATATTTTTTGAAGAGAAAGGAAGTATTTGCGGCAGGAACGGAAGACTAAAGGAAAGACTGATTTTAGCATCTGAAACCTGCGGATATTTTGTGAGAATCTCTTTAGCACTGTTAAAAGATTTTCCCGTAATCTTTTTGATAACTTCCTCTTCGTTTATTTTAGGCACAACGAATGCTTTTATTGCTACTCTTGCGCTTATCTTATCCTCATCCTGGTCTATTTCCCCAACGTCTGCTTCAATACTGTCTGAATCTATCATCTCATCCTGCGATATTTCGTTCTTAAGAACCTCATTGGCAAAATCCACCAAATCTGATTTTTTATAGGAAATACCTTTGTATTCTACGGTTCCGGTAAGAGTCACTTTACTTGCTTCTTCATTGGCTTTTTTGCTCAAATCTTTCTTCACCAGTTTTTCACTTATAAGGACCGGAAGAAGAACTTCATCGCCTGAAATCTTTTTTGTCAGCTCGTCTTTTCCTTTGCTCTCAAGATCTTTAAGGAGTTTTGCTTCAAGTTTTTCAATATCGTCTTCCGATACAACAGTTACTTCTTTTTTGCTTCCCCCCGAAAAAGCATTATCATTCTTGGCTGCCATTGACACGCTTGTACCTATAGAAAATTTAGTATCAGAAGGAATATTAGAATCTTGTCCAATCTCTTTTGCCGTGACCGCTACGTCCACCTTTCCCGGAGTAGTTCCCGAGAAAACATCGCCTGAAGCCGCGGGCACAGTTACTGCCTTATCCAAAGTAAATGCACGGTCATTTGCGGATGTTATGGTAGCACCGGACGACAAATTTTGTGATGAGTCGGCATTGTTAAAAATAGTGACGGTTCCTTTTGCTTTTTCCCCGACTTCTTTCTTGCCTGTTGCGGAAGCTGAAATATTCCCTTCTTGAGTGGCAGAGATAAATTGAGACGCAAGAATTCCATTTGAAGGATTGGTGGAGGAGTCTGATGAAAAAGTCACGTCCTGGGTTTTCTCAGACGGCTTGGCATCTATACTTAGTACGACAGCTGCTTTATTTGAGAAGAAATAGAAAAATCCGCCTATTAAAATAAGCAAAATTAATGCTAAAGGAATCAGCATCATTTTTCCTCCGGAGAGGAAAAATCCAGGCAGAGACAGGAAGCTTTTTAAAGGAAGTTTACTCAAGTTTTTAAATAATTTAGAAAGAATACTTTTCCCACTTAACATCATAGCAAAAGCATTTACCGGCAGCTGTTTTTTTTCTCCCTCTTCTTCCGCTACAACTTCGGGAATTTCTTCAATTTGTTCTTTCAAAGTTTCCCCAGGCATTTCATCTATAACTTCAACGGGCTTAGGAAGTGGTTCTTTGGCAATATCTTTATCTTTTGCAAACCCAAAATATTCCATAGACGATTCTTCTGAAATGATGTTTATTTTTTCATTTGTTTTTTCTTTTTCTTCCGGCCCGCTTTTAAAATCCGGAGGAATTTCATCCTCATCTTCGGGTAATTCTTTATCAAGCACTTCAAATCCAAGCTGTGTCGCAGCTCCGAAAAGGACAGCTCTTGCGTCAAACTCTGACGGAAGAGTGGTTACTTGAGGGATTTGGATAAATGAAAGGCCTGAGCTCCATTTGTGATTTATGAATTCCTGACTCTCATCCTCTTCGCCGTTAAAGACCACGATTTTTGGTGGTAAAACGTCTGATGAGAAATGTTTTAATATGTTATCGAGTGTGGTTGCCGGAGAAGTTGTAATTTCCGATGTTTTAAATTCTTTGATTTTCCCGCCCTTAATAAGAGCTGCTGAGACAAATTTCTTCCCTGTTTCCGCAAGAATTATTGAGACCGGTGTTCCTTCCTCTTTTTCCAAAAGATAAGAGATGGCCTCAAAGATTACCAAAAACCCAATGGGTACAAGCCCAAGTTCATCGCTTATTTTTTTAAGCTTTTCCAAATACTCTTTTTTGATTTTATTATCTTCGACCCAGCTTCCCTTTACACCAAAAATAGTCTTAACTGTTTCTAGTTTTTCAGGAAGTCTTTGTTCGGCTTGGGAAATTGCTTTATCTGCGGTTTCCAAAATCTCTTCGGTTGAGGATTCTTCTATAGACTTTTCGAAAGCTTCGGCGTGTTTGGAGAGGACATGGATTTTTCCTCCAACCTCCTCCATGAACACAGCGTTTATCTTCTCATTGCGGAGAACCAATGCTAAGAAAAATTCTTTTTTTTGTTCTTTGGAAAATGAGAGAGGCAGTTTCATAAATCGTGAACTTTTGAATAGATTCTTCTTTGTCCTTGAGAAATACTTTCCTGTTTTATTATTTTAAACCTTTTTAGCTCACCTGTAAAATCCACATGCGGCCCTCCGCAGAATTCTTTCGAATAAGCATCTTGCCCTGAGCCTGCTTGTCCTGAGCTTGTCGAATGGGCCGAAGGGCCCACAAAGTAAACCTTTACGTCATTTTCATACTTATCATCAAAAAGTCCGATAGCTCCTATTTCTTTGGCTTTTTTAAGCGGCATTATTTCAAAATGGACAGGAAGATTTTTCTCGATTTTTCGATTAATAATCTTTTCAACTTTCGCAACTTCTTCATCCGTAAGTTTTCTATCAAAGGAAAAGTCGAACCTTATCCTTTCATTTGTAATATTTGAACCTGATTGCTTTACGGTATTTCCTAAGACATCGCGAAGCGCCTGATGAAGAAGGTGGGTTGCAGTATGTCCCATTACTGTTTGTTCAGAATGATCCGCAAGCCCACCTGCAAATTTCTTTGCTCCTCCTATGCGCGATTGGTCTTGATGCTTCTTAAGTTCTTTCTCAAAAGATTCTATGTCAACCAAAAGTCTTTGATCTTGAGCAAGTTCAGTTACCATTTCAATTGGAAATCCAAAAGATTGATAAAGATTAAAAGCTTGAGGACCAGAAATAGTAGCACCGCTTATAACTGATTTTGGAATATTGATCTTTTTCAGATCACCTCTATAAATGTCTCGAAATAACTCAGTCTTATCGGGAGCCTGCATAAGCTCGGAATATTTAGCAGGTTCAATTGGAGTTAGAGTTGAAATTATGTCTTTGGAGACCTTGAGACCTTCCTGGATAACTTGGCTGAATTTTTTTTCTTCTTCTGAAAAAACATCAAGAATCTTCTCCTTGCTTTCACTTAAGTAAGAGTCAGTCGTAGAATAAGTATCTATTATGGATGAGGCAACTTCAGTGGTAAAATAATTTTGATTACCCAATTGTTTTCCGTATCGGATCGCTCTTCTTAATAACCTTCTTAATACATATCCCTGTTCCTTATTTGATGGATAAATTCCGGAAGATACTATAAATACAGAAGCTAACAGATGATCTGCAATAATTCTTATCGCGCGTGAATTGGTTTTATAATCGGCTTTTAAATTTTGCTCTATAGTTTTTATGATGGGATAAAGAAGCGAAGTTTGGAAAATGTCTGCTTGGTTTTCGTATGCGGCAAGAAGCCTTTCAAGCCCGCCGCCAAAATCCACATTTTGGTTAGGAAGTTTTTCAAAACCGCTTTCCGTCCTCAAGTATTCCATAAAGACAGAATTTCCTATTTCAAGGAACCGTCCGCACTCGCAATTGGGATGGCAATTTTCTCCAAACTTCTTGTCATGCGGAGTTCCGAAGTCAAAGAACACTTCGCTGTCGGGTCCGCCCGGCTCGCCCTTGGGCATTTTATCCGGAGTGCCTGCTCTTGACCACCAGTTTTTATCAGCGCCATATGAAAATATTTTTTCTTTTGGATCAAGCCCTTCGCTTGTGAGAATTTCTGTCCAGATTTTTTCGGATTCACTATCGCGCGGTATAGATTCATCGCCTTTAAAAACCGTCACATAAAGTTTTTCTTTTGGAAGTCCTATTTCGCGGGTCAGAAATTCCCAGCACCATGGAATTTGCTCTTTTTTGAAATAATCCCCCAGAGACCAGTTGCCAAGCATCCGGAAAAATGTCGTGTGCCTATTATCTCCAATTTCATCAATGTCTTGTGCGCGGAAAGAGTTTTGTACGTTCACAAGCCGTTTACCTTGCGGATGTTTTTCTCCAAGAAGAAATGGTACAAGTGGCTGCATACCGGAAGATGTAAAAAGAGTGGTGGGATCATTTTGGGGCACAAGCGGAGAATTTGGGATGCGTTTATGATTTTTACTTTCGAAAAAAGAAATATACTTTTCAATAATATCCAGCGCCTGCAGCATATATAAGATTATAGCAAAATATTATAGCTTAAACCTAAAAGTTGTATAATTTTATTGATGAGGAAAGTTTGGTTTCTTTTGCCCCTTCTTTTTATCTTCTTTCTTTTCCGACCCGCAAATGCATTTGCCGAGAAGATAAATTCATTTGATGTGAAGATCGTGGCTCACAAAGATGGGCTTATGGATATTAACGAGACGATTGATTATGACTTTGAAAGTCTCTCGCGGCACGGAATTTTTAGATACATTCCGCTTTATTCAAAAGTTGGCGATCTCTACAGGATTACAAAGATTGATAATGTAAATATCGAACGTGACGGTGAGTCAGAAGAGTTCAAAACAACACAAAACAATCAAAATATAAATTTCAAGATAGGCGATCCTGACAGGACTATTACAGGAGCGCATGTTTATAAGATTTCATATACGGTTGAGAATGGAATTGGAAGTAATTTCCCGGACTTTGACGAAATCTACTGGAATGCGACAGGAAATGATTGGCCAGTAGCCATTGAAAAAGCAAGTATTGATGTTGCGACGGATTTTGGGATTAATCCTACCAATTTTATTTGCTATACGGGTACGGCCGGCTCAAAGGATGCAAATTGTACGATTAATGGATCATCAGCCGGAACAGGTTTACTTTCCGCAGGAGAAGGTTTGACAGCGGTTGCGGTTTATCCTGCAAATACATTTCCCAAAAGCATTCTCTCAAAATCTGCGCCCTCTACCTTTGCCGAAAAAATATTCGGTTTTATCTGGCAAAATATTCTCGGAATTTATTTTTTGCTTAACATAATTCTTCCGGCAATTCTTATTTTTTGGTATCAGAAGAAGAAAAACAAGAAAAGATTTGGTCCGCCGACTGTGAATTTCGATACTCCGGAAGACGAAAAGGGAAACAGACTTCCTCCCGCACTTGCGGGGACAATTGACAATGCAAAGCTTGACAGGAATGACGTGACTGCGACAATTTTTGACTTGGCTATCAGAAAATATATAAAGCTTGAAGAGAAAAATACCGAAAGTAAGGTTCTTGGGGTTATCAAAATAACTGACAAGAAACAGACAATTACGAAACTTAAAGAGGACGACGGAAAACTTACTCCTTTTGAGAAAAAGTTATATTCGCGGCTTTTCGAAAGCGGTAATAACGTGGACGTAGAAGACCTTAAAGCGGATTTTTACAAAACTTATCGGGATATGGAGACGGAGATTTTCAAACAGCTTGTTGAGAAAAAATATTATACCAAAAACCCACAAGTTCAGAGAGGATTTCTGGTATTCTTCGGAATTGTTTCATTTTTTACTCTAAATATTATTCTCGGAGCAGTTTTGTTTTTCTTATTTAGTAAACTTATCGGAAGAACTCCGCTTGGCGATGAAATAGATCATAAAATAGACGGGCTTAAGCTTTTCCTAAAAAGTATGGACAGGAATTATAATTGGCAGGCGATGAAATTTTATACTGTGGAGCAGATGATTCCGTACGCTATGGCGCTAGGATACATAGACAAATTTATGGAACAGCTTAAGATAATAAAGCCCGACTATAATCCCACTTGGTATTCGGGGTACAGAGGAAGTTTTTACGCAAGTTATTTGGGATTCTACTATGGCATGAATAGCAATATCACTACATCTGCCCCGTCTTCATCAAGTGGTGCTTCCGGTGGATTTTCAGGCGGCGGAGGAGGAGGCGGTGGCGGCGGAAGCTGGTAATTAGAAAAAATCTCATGGTATAATGTTGAACTATGGACGTCATAATGGGACAGCAGAAAGAAAAAAACAAACATATGCTTCTGCTTATCTTCGGCACAATTATACTTCTTACGGGTGCTGTTTTTGCCATAAGTTCGAACAAGAAGCTTCTTCCGGTTTTTAATATCGATCCTATACCCGCTACAATTTCTACGCCTGCCTTCAATTCTGTTGCCACGGCTACGCCTACTCTCTCAACGCCTCCTGTTCCGACATTTGCGCCGGCAACAGAGCTTAGGATTGAAGATATTAAAATTGGAATGGGCGCAGAAGTCGCATCCGGAAGTTCTGTCGCAGTCAATTATATCGGAAGACTCACTAATGGGCAGATTTTCGATACTTCACTGACCCAAGGACGCCAGCCTTTAACTTTTCAAGTGGGAACAGGACAAGTTATAAAAGGATGGGAAGAAGGACTTATGGGTATGAAAATTGGAGGACAAAGAAGACTTATTATTCCACCGAATAAGGGGTATGGCGCACAAGGTGCAGGTCAAGCTATTCCGCCAAATGCTACACTTATTTTCGATATAGAGCTGTTAGATGTTAAGTAGTGTATAATAAAAAAATGAATGGTAAGCTATTTGGAGGATTGGGAATAGCTGCAGTTTTAATATCAGTTATATTCTTTTTTATGAATACATTTAATAATACAGTAAAATCGCCGGAGTCACCGGCTTCAGCAGGCCCGACTACAGCTGCGGTTACGGAACTTAAGATTGAGGATATCGTAGTGGGTACGGGAGCAGAAGTAAAAAGCGGAGATACTATAACCGCGCATTATACAGGTAAACTTATGGACGGCACTCAATTTGATAGTTCGGTAGGTAAGACTCCATTTACTACGCAAATTGGAGTAGGAAATGTAATTAAGGGATGGGATGAAGGAATTGTAGGGATGAAAGTTGGAGGAAAAAGAATGCTTACTATTCCGGGAAATCTGGCATACGGAGAACAAGGTTCTCCACCGGTGATCCCTCCCAACGCAACTCTAATTTTCGACATCGAACTCCTCGACGTAAAATAATTCTCCTTAATCCTGAGCGAGTCGAAGGGCTCGCTTTGGCCACGGAAAAATTGACGTATTTCATTTATTGTTCAAGTGAAGATTCTAACTTAATATTTTTCAGTAATTTTTTGAGAGATTCCATGCTCTCCTCGTCGTAAATTGAGCAAGTTAGCACCTGTTTTTTGGTCTTTGTAAAAAGTTTTGTTACCTTTTGGATGATTTCTTTATCGACTAGGTCAGTTTTGGTAAGGAGTATGTATTCCGTTTTATCCAAAAGCGTTGGATCAAATAATCTGAACTCTTCTCTTATAATTTCATATGATTTAAGCGGATCGGGGTTGGTAATATCTATACAGTGGATAAGAATTGTGGTTTTCTCTATATGCCGCAGAAAATCAATTCCGAGTCCCTTTCCATGAGATGCGCCTTCGATAAGTCCGGGAATATCGGCAATAGGATGTGCTTCAAGCATTCCTATAGTTGGCTCAAGCGTCGTAAACGGATAATCACCAACTGCAGGGTGAGCTTTCGTCAGAACCTTGAGTAAGCTGCTTTTGCCTGAATTGGGGAGTCCTATAAGACCGACCTCGGCAATTAGGCGCAATTCGAGAAATAATTCTTTTGTTTCTCCCTGCCCTCCTTGCTCAAAATTTATAGGAGTTTGATTGGTTGAAGATTTAAATTCGACGTTACCCCGTCCGCCTGTACCGCCTTTGGCAAAGAGTATCGGTGTGGTGTCATCTGTAATTTCTGTGACAACGCCTGATTTAAGATTGGTAATTCTAGTGCCTAAGGGAAGAGAAATTGTCATGTCCGGAGCCTTGCGTCCATACATCTTTTTTCCTTTGCCATTTTGCCCGTCTTGCGCCTCTACCTTCTTCGAATAACGAAATTTTCTCAGATCCGAATAATTGTGAGATCCCTGGAAATATATACTTCCGCCATTACCGCCATTTCCTCCGTCCGGTCCGCCATTGGCAGTTTGTCCGCCCCGAAATAGACTACTGGATCCCTTGCCGCCATTACCGGCTTTGATGGTTAGCTTGATATTATCGATCAACATGTGCCTATTGTACCATTAATTCCGGCACTCCGGCCTCATCACTTCCTCCGCAAAGTAAACTATTCTTGATTCTTAATTCGTGATTCTAGATTCATGATTCCAACTCTAGTCCTCGCTTTAGCCATGGAAAAGTTGTAGAATACAATCCGATTAATATGACTGAAAATATTCACGATTTTATTCATGACCTAGGTCTTCTTAAAAGAAAAGATCGAGCCGGATGGGTGAAAAGAGGAATTGAAAACCCTGAAAGCGTTGCCGAGCATAATTTCAGAGTCGGCATGGTTGCCTTTGCGCTAGGAAAAAGATTCGGATTTGATCCCTTTAAAGTCGGCATGATGGGAGTAATCCACGACGCGCCGGAATACAAGGCGCCGGATTATACTCCTCATGATGATATAACAGTTGAAGACAAATTCCGTGAGGAAGAAGAAGCCATGAAAGAACTTACGTCCAAAATTGAGGATGGAGACCATATGCTTGAGTTGTGGCGTGAATTTGAAGAAGGCAAAACACCTGAAGCACAATTTGTGAAAATAATTGATAAGCTTGAGATGATGTTTCAGGCGGAGGAGTACGAAACTGAACAGCCCGACAAGGATTTGGAATCTTTCTGGGAGGGAATAGAAGGATTTGATTTTGGAGATGTAAACGAAATTTTTGATTACCTCAGACTTAATAGAACCAAAGCTTCCGGAAAAAAATAGAAAACTCGCTTTAGCCACGGAAAAGTTGTAAAATTATTTTAAATTATGAAGAAAAAAGAAATAGTTTACGCTTTTATAGATAGCCAGAATTTAAATCTGGGGACCAGTAGAGATTTTCGTAAAGGAAAAAAAATTATTTACAAAGGCTGGCAGCTGGATTTTAAGAAATTCAGGAAATATTTATCTGATAAGTTTCGTGTACAAAAAGCATTTCTTTTCATAGGTTATATAAAGGAAAATGAGAAAATGTACAGAAGACTTAAGTCCTATGGATACGATTTAGTCTTCAAGCCCACAGTTAAAGATAGTCAAGGTAAGCCCAAGGGAAATGTTGATGCAGAGCTAGTGTTATATTCATCAGCCGTAGAATATAATAACTACAATAAGGCGGTAATAGTTTCAGGAGATGGTGATTTTTATTGTCTACATGAATATCTGGAGAAAAATAAAAAATTATTGAAGATTATAATCCCAAATGAAAAATCTGAGTCTTCTCTGTTAAAGCCTTTTCAGAAATATAAAATCTTTCTTATTTTTGAAAAGAGTAAATTGGAGAGAAAAATCCATAAAAAAATGGGAGGCGTTGCGATATGACACGTAGTCATATGTTCGTGTTCTCCCTAATGATTGGATAGATTATAGCAAAAAAGCGTTTACAGGTAAATAGAACAATCTAGATCATAAATAATTCAAAATACTTCCTACGAAATACAAAATTCTAATTAAAAACTCGCTTTAGCCACGGAAAAGATGTAAAATTTTGACAGAATAGCTTATGCAATTAAATTTAAATACTAAAATTACAGATAAATACACCAGTAATTCTCAAAAGATTAGAATTCTGACAGAAGATTGGGTTGATAAATCAATATTTTGTCCTAGTTGTGGACATCTAGAAATAAATAAATATCCCAATAATCGTCCAGTTGCAGATTTTTATTGTTCTAATTGTAGTGAAGAATACGAGCTTAAAGGCAAGCAGGGAGATATTGGTTCAAAGATTGTTGATGGAGCTTACGCAACAATGATTGAACGCTTGAGAAGCGTAAATAATCCAAATTTTTTCTTTCTTAATTATGATCTGCAAAATTTCCAAGTATTGAATTTCTTAGTTATTCCAAAACATTTCTTTATTCCGGATATCATCGAAAAAAGAAAACCACTTAAGATAACTGCACGTCGAGCTGGATGGATAGGGTGTAATATTTTGCTTCAAAGTATTCCTCAAGCCGGAAAAATATTTTTCATAAAAAATAAACAAATTGAGCCAAAACAAAGAGTGCTCGATGAATGGCAAAAGACACTTTTCTTACGGGATGAAAAAGAATTTTCAGCAAAAGGCTGGTTACTAGATACAATGAAATGTATAGAAAAGCTCGGGAAGCACGAATTTACACTTGATAATATTTACGAATTCGAAAATGAGCTAAGTAACAAACACCCAGACAATCATCATATTAAAGATAAAATCCGTCAGCAGCTACAAATACTAAGAGACAAGAATTATCTAGAATTTATTGAAAGAGGAGTTTATAGAATTAAATAGTTGACTTTATTTCATATTTGATCAAAGATCAACTATGGATATAAGTTGGGAGCTGGCTATAAAGATTTTAAAATATCTAGATGAACACAAAGACTTCTATTTTCCTTTCCTAGTCATGAATAAAGAATATACTCCGGAGGATGATGATTTTGTAGAGATTGAACCAAACAAATGGGAAATGATTGCTGAGGATCACATATGCCAAACGTTCCAACTATGGGAAAATTTGCAAAATCTTGATAAGCGGACGCTTGAGTTGATGGCAAAGGGTTTTATTGACGAAATTAATTCAACTTCTTAGCTACAAAAATAAAAATTCTAGAAGCAAAATTGCATTTGGGTTAATTCCGCGAGGTTTTGTTTTGTATACTGTATAAAGAGTGATAAAATTAAAAGTAAAAAGGTTACGCTTAATAGAAAAAGCAATCGGGCTAATAGGCAAAGAAAAAGCGTATCCTGTCATGTTTGCAATCGCTACCTGAAAGGTGAAATAGCCTCGCTACCTTCGTTTATCTATTTCTTGTAATATAGTCCGCCGGGATTTTATTTTTTGTATACTATAAGAGTGGTTAAGCTGGAAGTAAAAAGGCTGACTTTTATTGGGAAAGCAGTTGGGCTTATAGGTCGGCAAAAAGCGCACCCTGTAATGTTTGAGACGCGGCTTGGCATACATACGTTTTTCTTAAAATTCCCAATCGACGTTATTATTTTGAACAAACAAGGAAAAGTAGTTGCATTTAAAGAGGCGCTTTCCCCCAATCGCATTTTTCTTTGGAACCCCCGCTACAGAACTGTTCTTGAACTCCCAGTTGGCACAATCAAAAAACACAATATCCAAAAAGGAACCACAATCTCAATTCATAATTCTTAAATCATAATTTTACTTCTGTCTTTTGTTACCTGTAAATTGTCAACTGTCAAAGGTCTCTTCCCATAGCCACGGAAAAGGTGTAAAATAATGAGCATTATGGATGAAGCAAGGGGAAAAACAAAACTTCTAGTTGATAGGTACGAAAAAGCAAAACTAGCTAGGAAAATAGATAAATATACCGAAGAAGAAACAAAAAATGCATTCATAAAGCCTCTTTTTGAAGCCTTAGGATGGGATTTTTCCGAAAAGGATGAAGTATCAGCAGAGGAGCATATTATTTCCTCAGGTAGAGTTGATTACGGATTTTATATAAATGGAAGAGCCAAGTTTTATTTAGAAGCAAAACCATTGAGAGCTGATCTACATAGAGAAGAATTTGCAAATCAAGCAATAAAATATTCATGGAATAAAGGAGTAACTTGGGCAATTTTGACCGACTTCGAAAGTGTAAAAG
>ERZ1292623.447-Hain-H51-01um-R1-447-length-44646-cov-5_pt1 | contig 26524 bp, 35 predicted proteins | sample MGYA00564398_ERZ1292623 | MGnify/ENA primary metagenome ERZ1292623 (study PRJEB36523, sample SAMEA6512633) | groundwater metagenome | collected 2019-01-07 | study: AquaDiva: Metagenomics assemblies of 32 groundwater samples | reverse complement strand
TACTCGCTGGAGAACCAGTCCTTCGACCCCATCGACGCGCACCGCAACTGGCGGTACTGGCGCGAGCGTGACGGCTGGACGCTTGGCCCAACCAAGGATCGCGTGCTGAAGCGACACCCCTGCCTCGTCTCGTGGGCTGACCTGAGCGAGGTGCAGCGCAACAAGGACCGCCTCTGGCAGGGAGTCCTCAAGACGCTCGCGCCGATGCTCCAGAACGACGACTAGCCCACCACGTATGGTGCGTGAGCACCAACTTCGATCAGGCCCTCGCAGTCACCCTTCGCTTCGAGGGGGGATACGTAAACGACCCCGACGACACCGGTGGCGAGACCAACTTTGGCGTCACCCAGCGCGTCTACGATTCGCATCGCAAGGCCGCTGGGCTCGAACCGCGCACCGTGAAGGACATCGAGAGGGCCGAGGTCGCGGCCGTGTACAAGCACGGCTACTGGAACGCCGTGAAGTGCGACGACCTGCCGTGGCCTCTCTCGCTGTGCGTGTTCGACCTCGCCGTGAACGCCGGCACCAGTGCATCGGCGCGGATGCTCCAACGCGTGCTCAAGCTCACCGACGACGGCGTGATCGGACCGAAGACCATCGCAGCAGCCCAGGCCGGCAATGCCGCGCAGCTCTCGCACGCGCTCCTCGATGCACGACAGGAGTTCTACAAGAAGATCGTGGCCAACCGGCCGCGCAACCAGAAGTTCTTCGCCGGCTGGATGAAGCGGGTCGCTCGTCTTCGAGGACTAGTCGACCAGCATGTATGAGCTGCCTCCCAGCGAAGCACCTGATGCAACGTGCGTGGCCTACCGCCAGACCATGTGGCTCTCCCATGGCAGCACTACCTTCAATCACCGATCACGTGTCGCTGGGAGGCACTGGAGCTGCACAATGTTCGACCCTTCATGCCCCGCCTGCGCGCAGACCACCGGAGGGTGTCCTGCGCATGGCCTGACAACCATCGTGATCAAGACGGTCCCGTGGCCCATCCAGTTGATGACGGTGCCAACCGGCTGGAAGTGCCCCTGCTGTCTGCATGTCTGGGCGCCCCACGTGACCGAGTGTCAGCGTTGTGCACCGCCGAACTTCACGGTCACCTACGGCGAGACGACGATGGGTTACGGAACCACAACGGTGCCCATCGAGAGTTGACACGTATGGCGCATGCGACGTGCGCACGTAGACGTGGTGACCGAGGAGCTGGACTCGCCTCAGCCGAGGGGCGACACGGCGGTCTCGCTCGTGCCCGACGAGATGACCGAAGGCTCGACCAGCTCGTGGGTGGAGAACAACCCAACGACGGGCGAGGAGAAGATGGCGTTCGGCGCGCCACTGTCGGACATCGTCGAGGGTACCGAGGAGGAGATGGGGAACGAGGAGGGAATGGACTTCGCTGAGCGTGCGCCCGACGTCGAGGGTGGTACGGAGAACGCGCGGCTAGGCGGACTCCGCCACGACCTTCAGCGGCAGCGCCTTCCAGTAGCCGTCGATGCAGCGGGCTGCGCTCTTCTCGGCCAGCTCCTTCAGCGCACCGACGACTTCGTTCTCGGTGAGCGGCGCGCGGGCGAAGACCAGAGCGTCCGCCGCGGACGCGGCGACGATGTGCTCGGCGGGCAGCGAGCCCAACGAGAGCAGGATGTCGTGCACCCTCTTGGCGGTGTCGGTCAACAGCATGTTGACATGCTAAGGAACCACCGTCGCGTAGTCAAGGGGGATGTCCCGAGCGCGCACACCCTCGAACCGGACCGGCTCTACCAGGTCACCTTCCGCTTCGCCCCGGCCGTCAACCCGGGCGACTATCGACGCCGGGACCAGACACGCAAGCGCATCCTCCCAGAGGGAACGTGGGCGCGGTACGTGGGGCCTTCGTCGACACACCCAGGCGCGTTCGAGTTCCTCGCGACCACGGAGTGGATGGGTGGCCGTAAGCAGGAGTTCGTGCAGCTGCAACGGAGCGAAGTCGAGTCCTACCTCGACATGCCGGAGGACCTGTCGGACTTCCGAATCCTGCCGGTGCCGCAGGCAGAGGACGATGACGCCGGAGACGATGAGGACGGCGTGGTCGACTTGCCTGACCCGATGGCGGACGAGGACGACGACGTGCTGCCCATCCCGGAGCTGGTCGACGACGAGGACGAGATGGTGGCGCCTACTCGACTGTCGGGGCCGGGAGCGCCGCAGCAAGCGTTGGCGCCAACGCACCTGTCTGCCCCAAGACCCGCACCGGCATCCGTCGGCGCATCGCAGCCTCCTCCCGGAGGAGCGCCCGGATCGGGATCACCAGCTCGTACGCCAGGATCGCGCATGCCTCCGGGTCGCTGAGCGCCTGGGCGACGACCATCGCGCGACGCTCGCGCTCTATCTGGGGAACCGCTTCGAGAAGCACGTCGACGGTGACGCTGGACGGCTTCACGCTGCACTCTCGATGGCTGCTGCCGACGTGGCAGGCCGACCCGGCTTGCCAAGATGGAGCAGCGCGAGACCCTTCGGGTTGGTGACCTTCACCCGGACGGTGGTCGAGAACTGCCACGCCTTCTTGCCGTCCTTGATCAGGCAGTTGGTGTGGAGCGGCGGCACGTTGAGCACGCCGACGTACTCGGGGTCGGTGGCGAAGAGCATCGTCCCTGGCGGCACGACCTCGACGTGGCCGGTCCCGGGTGAGGTCTGGAAGACGATGTTCATCCAGGTGAACATGTACCCGGCGAGGATCAGCGCGCGCTCCGTGACCGGGTCGAGTTGCGATGTGAGCGCGGGGTTCCGGATGAACGTGGGCAGGTCGGCCCGGTTCATCCAGCACTTCGTCGCGATGAGGTTGTGCCGCTCGATGGCGGTCTTCGCCTTCAGCATGCCCTCCACCAGGTCGGTCTCGTGGACAACCTGGTCGGCGGGAACGGCGTGGGCGAGGTGCTGGTAGACGATGTTGGCCTCCTGCTCGCCGACGCGCAGCCGGACGGTGTCCTGCATCCGGTCCAGCTCGTTCCAGGCCATCTCGTCCCAGGTGGTCGGGGCCTCCGGCGTCAGGATGCAGTGGATATTCGTCGCCTCGGCACCTGCGAACTCCCGCAGGAGGGCGGTCTCCGTCATGCGAAGGAAGCGACGGCCCGGCGACTCGTAGTCGAGGACATCGTTGACGGGCGTGATCAGCTCCTCGCCGAAGATCTGAAAGCCCTCCGGGTCCTCCATCGCGAGCGTGAGGGTGCGCTTGCGTTCCTCTTCGAGTGTCTTCTGCGCTGCACGGTGGTCTTCTTCGGAGACCTGCGGGTGCGCGGCGTCCTGGGCGGCCTTGGCCGCCGCTCCCCAGCGTCGGATGGCCTCGGCGACCTGCTCGGGTGTGGGTGGGTTGTTGGATGCGATGCGGGTGTAGTCGTCGGTCATGCCCCATACGTATGGGGGTGTGAAGCAACGGCAGCGGATCGAAGTCTTCGGGGCGCGAGGCAACCCCCACGAGCAGGCCCAGCGGTCGACGTTCTCGGCTGCAAAGGCAGCCATGGACGAGCCCGACCTCCCGCACGGGATGTCGGCGTCCGAGTACACACGGATGGGGCAGCGGTTCGCAGACATGCAGCCGATGCTCACCACGGCCTCGGCGTCGCGAATGGACGCGCTCGACGACTCTCTCCCCGAGGGCGCGTCCTGGACTCGTAAGGCCGACACGGGACCGGCTGGGTCGCAGATCGGCTCGTCGACTGGCAACGCGTACATGACCAACCAGCGGCCCTACCAGCCGGAGTTCGAGTCGCCCGACCGCCAGCAGTACCCGGTGCACCGCATCCTCGCGAACCGGTACTGGCGCATGTTCTACAAGCTCGACCCGGTGATCGGAACGGGCATCGACCTGTTCTCGGAGTTGCCATGGTCAGGCTTCGACCTGGCCGGCGAGGGCGTCGAAGGCGAAGTCCGCGAGACGCTGGAAGACATGGTCGAGGAGACGGAGATCCGCTCCATCCTCCCATACATTGTCCGTGAGTTCCTGGTGGTGGGTGAGGCGTGCCCACACCTCTTCTACGACGACGCCAAGGGGATGTGGACGCACATCGCGATGCACAACCCCGACCAGCTCGACGTGATCTACGCGCCCTTCATCAAGATGGAGCCAGTGGTCGAGTTCGTCCCGGACGACCGACTCCGGAAGGTCATGACCTCGAACCACGAGATGCTCAAGGCCGTGCGCCGCTCGATGCCACCCGAGCTGGTGTCGCGCCTGCAAGCACGACAGAACATCCCGCTGTCGCCGGTCAACTTCACGTTCCTGCCGCGTCGGCTCCACCCGTACGACGTGCGCGGTACGTCGCTGCTCTCCCGCATGTGGCGCATCCTGATGTTGGAGGATGGCATCTTCAACGCCACCCTGGCGACAGCACGACGACACGCGGGTCCACTGAAGATCGCCAAGCTCGGCGACGCGGCCACCGGCTGGATTCCGGGACCGGACCAAGAGCGCCGCCTTCTCCAGCTGCTGGCGCAGGCCGAGCTGGATGTGCACGCGTGGCTCGTCTACCACTACGGCATCAACTTCGAGCTGGTCGGCACCACCGAGCGAGTCATGACCATCGACCGCCAGTGGGACCTGATCGAGCGCGTGAAGCTGGTCGCGCTCGGCATCAACAAGTCGTTCCTCCATGGCGAGGTGACGTACGCATCGGCGGCGTCGGGCCTGACCGTGTTCCTGCAGCGGCTCCGGGCGCTACGCGAGTACTTCGAGACGAAGTGGATCATCCCGAAGTTCTTCGCACCGGTGGCGGAGATGAATGGCTGGGTGAAGCCGACCCAGGCCGAACTGGCGCACCGCGTGCGCACGCGACGCTCGAAGATGGAGCTGCGGGCCGACAAGCGCTACATCATCCCGCGAATCGAATGGGACCGCGGGCTCGACCCGTCGGTGGACCAGTCGATGGTCCAGGCCGTGACCGCGCTGTCGCAGCTCGGGATCAAGTTCTCGAAGACGACCATCATGTCGCTCACCAACCGCTCGTACGAGGATGAGCTGAAGCAGGCTGCGCAGGACATCGAGCTGGAGCAGCGGATGACGGCGAACAACCCGGCGCTCGCAGCATGGCTCGCACCGCCGGTCGACCCGAACGCGGCCGGCGGCGGTGCGGGTGGTGCCGGCCCGATGATGTCCCCAGGAATCTCGCCCGAGGAGATGGGCCTCGGGGGCGAGGGTGGTGGCGCACCACCACCGGGGGCAGAGGGCGCCCCGCCGGGAGGCGAGGCTCCGCCTGATGGTGTCGGCGCACCCGCAGCAGCAGCCGGCGAGGCGCGGAAGCCCGACGGTCCGTCGGAGCGACCGACGGCCGAAGACACGTACGGCGTCTCCAGCAAGATTTGGGATGTCAACGATAGGTACGGCGCATGGGCGAAGCACGAGGTCGCCGACCTGGTCGAGGCGTTCCGATCGCAGGATGTGGCAGAGCTGGCAGCGTCGGACAGCTCGTGGACGGAGCTGGCGCAGGATCGCGAGTTCATCGACGCGCTCGGGTCAGGGGATGGAACGGGCGCGTGGCATGCTCTCGAAGACTGGATGCTCCGCGGCGGGTACCCGACGCAGGACATTCTGCAGCTTGAGGACATCCTCACTTCGGAAGGAGGCCTCCCAGACCGCGTCGCCGAGCTACGCTCCGAGACTGCTCGGTTGGAACGCCAACTAGGCGATACAGAAGACGATTCCAACTTCTTGGTGGGAGTTGGGAAGCGACGTCCAGTCTAACCCCGTGAACTGCTGAGGGGACGGCCTGCCTATTACCGGTGTGACCGGGTTCAAGAAGACGGGCCGCGGGGAGTCGCTTGGGATCGTCCAGCCGACGCCTCCTGCACCGTCACCAACCCAAGTGACGCAGCCGTCGTCGGACGACAAGTCCAAGCGACCGGTCGCACCGCCGGCACGGTGACCTGAGCATGGGCTTCCGCAAGTTCGCGCGTGTGGATTCGGTGGCGGTGTTCGACTCCGACGCCGATGGTCTGCTCAAGACGGCGCGCCGAACGGCGCAGCGGTCCTACTACGCAGACGGCGCGCGCAAGCTGCCGGTGCGGGAGCTGCTGGAGAAGTCGGCGGAGAAGTTCGGCATCTCGCCGGACCCGCGCGACTACATCTTCGAGGCCATTCGCGCGAACACCACCAACGTCCCGAACGAGAACCACGACGCCTTCGACAAGTCGGAGCTGCTCCGGTTCGACCACAAGCTCGGGATGCCGGTCTACATGACTTACGTGGCCAAGCCGCACCACGTGAACCACCGGACCGAGAACCCCAAGCGCGCGCGAGGCATCGTCCTCGATGCGCACTACAACGAAGACTCCCCTGCGCTCGACTCGTGCCCAGGCTGTCACGCCAAGACAGCCGACAAGCGCGCGCGAGACGAGTCCGGCATCCACTGCCGGCGGTGCGGAGCCGTCGTCAAGGACGAGTTCGTCGAGATCCTGGTCGCGGTCGACACCAAGAAGGACCCGCTCTTCGCCGAAGGTGTTCGCACCGGCGCGTTGAAGGCAGGTTCGATGGGCTGCAACTGCGCGCGCACCGCGTGCAACGTGTGCGGTCATCTGGCCTACGCGCGCCCCGAGTTCTGCGAGCACATTCGCTCCGGCTCGAAGGGCACGTACTGGGTGGAGCAGGGCGGGGAAGGTCAGTGGAAGAAGATCGACAAGAAGACGGCGGTCCAGCTGCTCAAGGAAGCACGCTTGGAGCTATCGCCGGACTTCTGCTTCGCTAGCTGGGTCCCAGAGGCGGGGCGTCGCGCGGCGCGCCCGCTCAAGATCCGGAAGGCATACGAACGCTGCCAGGAGGTCGAGTTCGACGAGTATTCGCGCGTCGACCAGCCCGCTGATCCCAAGGCGCTCCAGCGCGAAGTCTTGGGGCCGCGCGCTGCATCGACCTCCGCAGCCGCCGACCTCCGCGCGGAAACGGAGTCGCTCATGTCGAAGCAGGGGCAGATGGTCCAGAACAGCGAGACCTCCTTCGAGGAGGTCTTGCCCGACAACTCGCGCGTCCAGCGGCAGATGCAGCCTGACGGAACAACCCAGGTGACCATCGCGCCTGCAGGTACGGGCGGTCCCGGAGGGCCGAGTGGGCCAGGTGGTGCTCCAGGTGGTCCTGGTGGCGGACCGCCGCCGACCCTCGACGACCTCAACCAGCAGGAGATGGCTGGTGGTGACGCGCCCGGCGGCGCTCCACCCGAGCCGACCAACTACGGCATGGCTGCTCCCCCAGGAGGTGGCGGACAGCAGATGCCGCCAGGCATGTCGCCGATGGGCGGCGCACCGCGCGGCGCACCGCCACGCGTCGGAGGACGCATGTTCGAGAACGCATACAAGGACTGGAAGGTCCAGGTCACCCCGCGCGGCAACGCGCGCATCGTGGCGGCGGATGGTGGCGCGGTCGCGCTCGTTCGTGCCCGCGCGATGCCCAAGAACGACGACGACCGGTTGGCCTTCGGCCGCCAGGTCCTCGCATCGCTGTTCAACGACGGTCTCGTGCGGACGATCAAGTCGTTCCGCGCGCTCACCGGTCCGCGCATCGCCTCGATGCTCGACGGTGCGCTCAACGACATGTCCGGCGTGACCCGCGGCCAGCCCTCGAAGGGGCTGTCGGCCGACGGTGACGTAGACATGCCCGACTCGCGCGCTGCATACGGCAGCGAGTCGGTCCACGAAGGCGGCGAGCAGGACCACAAGCGCGACATCGGCAAGGGCGAAGGCGTCGACAAGAACCCCGTCTCCGATCACGATCGCCCCGGCGGCAAGCCGGAGTCGGTGCTCGCAGACCCCGACGACGACGCGAAGGACAAGCGCGGCAAGAAGAACGTGGGCAGCGACTCGATCCTCGACGAGCGCGTGGTCGACTTCAAGGACAAGAAGGCCTTCAAGGTCGTCGCGCGCAGCTGGCTCGAATCGAATCCCGGCGCCGACCCCACCGGGGAGGCCTGGTTGGCCATCCCGATGGGCGAGACGGTCATGCTGTCTCGCGACGGCGAGGCCACGCGGCAGGCGTCGCAGGACGAGTTCCGCGCGGCATGGCTCGCGCTCGACAAGACGCCCATCGAAGAGGCCGCGCGCCTCAAGCAGCACGAGGCTCGGGTGCGGAAGCTCTACGAGGCCCGCATCGCGAAGCTGGAGGCAGAGCACAAGGCAGAGCTGGAGAAGGCCGGCGCCTCTGCGGTCGACCGCTTCGCACGCTGCATCCGAATCGTGGCCGAGCGCCAGCGCATCGGGATGGAAGAGTGCCCCCTGAAGGAGGGCGTCGCCACCGTCCTGGCCAACCGTCGTGTCGTCGGCTTCGACGCCGAGGGCGATGACCTGGTCTGGCTGCCGCTCTCCGACGACCTCGCCATCCACCTGACCGAATCCGCATGGGAAGAGCGCTCGGGGGCTCATGTCGACGTGCTTCTCACGCGCGCCGCAGAGCTGGCGCAGAAGTCCGACGACTACCTCGTCGACGCTCAGGGCGATCTCACCAAGCACGCGCACCGCATCACAACCATCAACCGTCCCGAGCAGGTCGACCCTGGCATGACAGAGACCCGGTACGACGCCGAGGAAGCACGTCGCGCAGCACGCGATGGCAACCCAGCGTTCACCGGCTCCGCTCCCGAAGATGACCAGCCGCTTCCGCGGCAGGCCAAGACGGCAGCGCTCAGGGAAGCCTTGGGCGGGACCAAGACAAACTCGATTCGACGCCAAGTCCGGACTCCGTGACTGGCGGGAAGGGCATAACCAATGGGCAGCATCGGTAGCACCGGTCGGCTGGCAGCCTTCCAGTCCGACGTCTTCACCACGGGGCTGGACCTCACGCGGGGAGATCTTCCCCGCAACCTCGGCGTCTGGAAGGCCGCCGACGCCGCGACGATCCGGCAAGGGCAGCTGGTCTCTCTCAACGCATCCCAGGAGGTGGTGATCCCGACGGCGGGCGCCAACATCCTGGGCTTCGCCAAGTGGAACAAGCTGGCAGGCACAGGCAAGGCGCTCAAGGTGGACGAGGGCATCTCGTTCACCGCGGACACCGGCACGTACACGCTCGCGCGGACCTCGGGCGTCGAGAACCTCGCGATCTACTCAGGCACGGGTCGCAGCGGCACGCGGTACATCCCGCCGAACTCGGCAGGCAACAACGCGAACCGCGGCTACACGTTCACCGCGGGTGGAGTCGTGACCAAGGTGGCGGACGCGACGTCCAACCCGGACATCCCGCTCAGCACCACGGTGTACGCGACGTACTCGCACGACCTGGTGGCCGCGGACTACGACTTCCAGGGCCGCAACTTCTTCAACTCGAACGACGACGTGACGGTCGCCGAGGGTCGGATCGCCGTGATCCAGGGTCCAGCGCTGCTCTTCACGTCCGAGTACGTCATCAACGACGACTGGGCCATCAACAACCTGGTCTACGCGGTCGACGAGGTGGCTGGGTCGTCCCAGTTCGCCGCCGCCGACGCGGGCCTCGTCAGCAACCAGCAGGCCGGTGGGGCAGGAGAGGTGGTGGGACGCTGCATGCAGGTCCCGAACGCCTCCGACCCGTTCCTCGGCGTCCTGGTCACGCGGCTCTGAGCCGGAGGGACACCATGACCAAGGTACTCAACCCCTACAAGCGTGTCGCCTCCGCCCAGAACGGGACGACCAGTCAGCAACCACAGACGCCTGCGGGCGTGCGTGCACCCCGCGTCGAGCGGACCGCCTCCAAGCAGGAGGAGGTCCTCTACGACCAGGACGGCACGTTCAACCCGCAGTCGTACCCGGGAGGCAAGCAGGAGAAGATCCGCGAAGCTCTCGGGAAGCCGCGGAAGAACGCCTACCGCATGTTCTCGAAGGAAGGCGAGATCAACGCCCAGGACACCAAGGACGCGCTCCAGCAGATCGCGTACCTGATGCAGGACGTGGTCCGCCAGCCGTCGATGCGCGGCTTCTACCGCGAGGCCTCGACGCTCCCGCCCGAGGAGCGCCGCAAGGTGATCGCAGCGGCACTCCAGGACCCGACGGGGGAAGGCTTCCACCTCCTGGGCCAGGAGCTGCTCCTTCCGATCAAGGACCTCGTCGACTACGAAGGCTGGATTCGCAAGATCCTCCGCGTTCGGCCGCTCGCCCAGGGTGAGCTGTTCCGCATCGCGAAGGACGTGCGTGCCACGGCCTGGATGGTCGGCCAGGACGGCCAGTCGCTGGAGTCTCGCCTGTACGGCAAGTTCATCCAGCCGTCCGAGTTCAAGATCACCGCGTACCCGACCGTCGACATCGAGGACGTGTACCAGGTGAACTACGACATCCTCGACCGCGCGCAGGACACGGCGCGGCAGGAGATCGAGGTGGAGGAGGACAAGCGTGGGCTGAACCTCCTCGACCGGGCCTCGGCGACGATCAACCCGACGACCGCCATCGGCGCGTCGCTCACGCCTTCCACGATGGAAGACGTGCGCTTCGAGGTCGAGAAGCACCGTCTGATCGTCGAGAAGTACCTCATCAACCGTGCGGAGCTGTCGGACCTGGTGAAGACCACGACCGGCATCGACGCGGTGACCCAGCGCGAGCTGCTGCTGGCCGGCTACGTCGGCACGCTGCACAACGCGCAGATCATCACCGCAGCCGGCACGGGCGTCGAGGAGGTCGTCACCGCGGGCAACATGTACGCGGTCACCGGGCCGGAGTACCTGGGCGAGATGGGCATCCGCGTGGAGCTGTTCTCCGAACCCTTCAACAAGTTCCCCATGCGGGAGTCGGTGAAGGGCTGGGCGTTCATCGAGATGGTCGGGTTTGCAATCGTGAACCCCCGTGCAGTGGCCAAGGGTACGAAGAACTGATCAAGCAGGGCTAGGCAGGAGGGCGGACTCGACGTGGTCCGCCCTCCCCTCAACCCATCCACGTCGGCGCACCGGACGCCATCCGAGCTTGCGAGAGATCGCGTGTGCAGCACTCAAGCGTGCTGGTGGTCGACCACCGCCGGCAACATGTCGAGTACGTCACGCCCGCCGTTGCACGATACGCCGTTCGGAACGGCTTCGCGCACGTCTGGTATGGCGCGCCTTCGTACACCATCCAGCTCCCGCTGGGTGTCGAGCGCTGTCCACTCCCTCCTCGTCGAGGAGCAACCATGACCCCGACCAACCCCGCCCGGACCGACGGCCGCAACGGCCGCCTCACCAACTTCACCGAGTACTTCAAGGAGCCGCACGACGTGTGGGTCCGGACGACCACGGCGAAGCAGGTCTCGCTGAACATGCCAACTGGACCTGGCCAGACGACGTCGTTCGTCGTTGTCGCGACAGGTGACCCGTTCAACCTGACCATCCGCTTCGACTTCGAGACCATCCGGAAGTCGCCCGACATCCGCCACTTCGTCGCCGGCCGGAAGGACCCGCTCCTCCAGCTGATGACCGCCGAGGAGGCGACCGCCTACTACGACCGGAAGGCGAAGCGCGACGGGTTCGACTCGCCCGAAGAAGCGATGACCAAGGCGGAGGAGAAGCGTGAGAAGATGCTGTCCGTGCAGAACGACAGTTCCACCACCGCCCGCCCGGTCAACCAGGACCACGCGTCGCCGAACGGTGACAACGTGGTCTCCATCGAGCAGGTCATCACCCCGCGCGTGATCCACCTGTGCCACCAGGTCGACGACTCGATCCCGATCAACCAGCGCTGGGACGCTGGTCGACTCCTCGACGAGCTGGAGCAGATCGAGAGCAGCATGACCGCCGACGACTTCCAGTATGTGGTGGGCCACGGGCGCTACAAGTCGATCATCCGCTGGGCCGACACGCGGATGAAGGCGAAGCTGCAGGGTGCCACCGCCGACCAGGGAAGCGCGATCCTGGAGGACAATATCCCCGAGGACCGGATCGCGCTCCACTGAGGTGACCATGGCTTTCTGGCAGCACTACAAGAAGTTCACGATCGCGAACGGGGCCACCGACACGTTCACGCTGCCACGGAGCTTGCCGCTCGACCGGCTGACGATCTGGGCCATCACCGACGCGCGCACGGTGACGATGACGTTCCAGACGCGGATCAATGGGAACGCCTACAACGCGGCCGTGACCGTCACGGCCCGCGCCGCCGCGGACGTGGTGTATCGGTCGGGAGGTGCGGTGTCCGAGAACGACCTGATCCCGTTCCTCCCACACCCCAACCGCGTGCCGACGGCGACGGCCGACCCGTTCACCATCGACGTGCTGATCACCAACAACTCTGGTGCCGATGCGCAGGTGACGATGTTCGCCGTCGCAATTCTGCACCAGACCTGACCTTGTCGCCTGGTCTGGCCACGTATAGCACGTGGCGCTCACCAACCAGACTGGCATCCCGATCGCACGGTACACGGTTGGGGCCGATAGCCAGGTGACGAACACGGCTTCGGAGACGGCCCACACGGCGCTGACACTCATCAGTACCGACATCAACACGGCTCGGCGCGTGGTCCGCTTCTGCGCGCGGCTATTCTGCGACTCCGACAATGCTGGCGACACGCTGACACTACGCGTACGACTGGGTGCAGCCGGTGTGGGCGGCACCGTCGTCTTCACATCGACCACGTTCGACGCCGTGGCCAACGACTCGTACATCCTCGAAGGCGAGATCATGATCCGCACGGTCGGTGGTGGTGGCACCTTCTACTCGTACGCACGCCTGTGGAATGAGACAGGTGCGGACACCATCTCGTTCTCGTCGGTCGCTGCCGGAGCCGTCGATACGACCCTGGCACGCGACCTCACGGTCACGTCAACATGGTCGGCTGCAGCTGGCGCTGACCAGGTCACACTACGGTCCTTCTGGGCCGAGGTCATGAGCGCCTAATGGCTACTCTCCTGAACGCACTCAAGAGCTTCTGGCACCGCAACTGGGGGAAGGTCCTCGGGGCGCTCATCACCGTGCTGGGCGTGATTGCACTGATCCTTGGTGCAAAGGGGAAGGCGCAGTTCCACCTCGCTGCCGCTGGTGCGGCAAAGCGAAAGGGCGAGATCGATGCGCTCAAGGTGGAGCACGACGCGGCGCTCGCGCGAGACCAGGTCAAGGCGCAAGCGATCAAGGACCGCATCGAGACGCGCAAGCGGGAGATCGAAGGGCTCTACAAGGGCGCAGGGCTCAGCGACGACGAGGTCGTCGCGCGCATGAGGAAGCTCCAGCGGTGATCGCGCTGGCGCTGATGCTCACCCTCCTGGGCGAGCCCTTGTGCGGCGAAGAGCGCCCGTTGCAAGGCGGCGTGTGGATGCCTGTCCCGTGCGCAGAACGCTACCTGGACGCCGTCGTCGAGCGCGACACGTTGCGCGCGCAGGGCGTGGACTACGCGGCCCTGGATGTTGTGCGGGTGCGCGAGATCCACACGGCCACGGTTGCGCTGGGACGAACGCACGATGAGCTTGGTCGAATGCTTGGCCTGCTCGAAGTGGCCGAGGAACGTGTCGTGGAACTGGAACATCCGCCGTGGTACCAGTCGCCGTTCGCGTTCTACATCGCAGGCGTGGGGACGGTCCTGGTGACCGGTGGGGTCATTGCCCTGATCGTATGGGGCGTCAATCACTGAACGGAGCATCGCATGCAGAACTACACAACCGACGAGCTGGTCTCGGCCGCAATCCTCGCCGCCTTCGGCGCACGCGTCATGGAGGTCACGTACGTCCCCTCGAAGGGCCGTTCGGACATCACCCTCGACGTGGAGGGCATGAGCCCAGCGTCCGCAGCAGCAATGCTGCGTACGCTTGCGGAGCGCTTGGATGGTCTTGGACAACAGGCGACAGCCCAGGAGATCGAGATCGCGGTCACCGGGTCCATCGTCCACCATGCCCTCAACTGGTTGTCCGACCTCAAGCGGAAGGTGGTCGCACGGCGCCAGGCTCAGTGACCTGTATTGGGGGCACCATGAACTCGAAGACGGCCGAGGCACGGAACGCGCTCGGACAACTGGTGGAGGATCTGCGTGGCTGGGCAAGGCGACACGGAGTTGGCGCATCTGATCGGTCGGTTGGCCGAGGGGCTGGAGACCGTCAAGACAGCTTGGGAGCGGTCGGAAGACAGGGTGATCGCCCTGGAGCAGGGTTCCGCACGAACGGAACAGCGGCTCGTGTCCATGGAGGAACTGCTTCGAGAGATCCGCGACTCGCTGAAGAAGCTCGACGCTGCGAGGGAGGCGACTGCCGCTGCACAGCTTGCGCAAGCGAAGGACCTGCAAGCAGTGACCGAGGAGATCGAGGCGATCCTCAATGAGCGCAGTGAGGACCGGAAGTTCGAGAAACTGAAGAAGGTCCTCCTGGACGTCGCCAAAGTCGGGATCGGTGCGGGCTCGGCCCTCGGGTTGGAGAAGCTACTCAAGTGACCTGGTGGTGGATGTTCGTGGCCTACGGCCTCGCATTCACGCTGCAGTACATCCTGCCCCTCCCGCGCTGGCGCCTGCTGGTTGCGCTCCAGCGATGCACGTTCTGCTCCGGCTTCTGGGGCGGCGTTGGCGCGTGGGGGCTACACTGGTTGGGTTTTGGGCCAGCACCAGGCGGCGTCGCCGGACTTATTGCTTGGGGCTTCGCGAGCGCAGCATTCAGCTTCGTGCTCGACCGACTCCGCTGAGGCAACAGCAACATGATCATCAACGTCTCCACTCCCAGCTCTCATCGACTACGCGTCCTGCTCGACGGCGTGCTCGTCGGCGGCGTGTTCGAGGTCGACACGGACCGCGGGGAGGTCGGTCGGTACCAGCTCGACCGAACCGCTGGGAAGACGCGCTTCGTGATGCTGTCCGATGGTGAGCCAGTGAAGGAGTGGGTCAAGGGACGGGTGGAGCTGGAGTGGCACGCTGACGCGGTGCACCCGCACCCGCCTTCGTCGCTGGCCCCGGTGGTCACGCGCACGTATTGGGCGTGACCATCATCGTCGACGCCCGGCCGACCGAGCTGGTGCTCAAGAACCAGACTTCACGTATCGGCATCTACGTGCGGAACTCGGCCGGAACGGCCATCGACGTGGACCGCCCCGGCGGTATCCTCTCGCTCACGGTGACGGCGCTGAACGACACGACCATCCTCACCGACGACTACGTGGGCGACCCCGCTGGCACGCGGATCGTTCGCGATGGACTCGGCCGCTACTTCTACCCGTACGGCTCCGGCGACCCCTCGACGAACGTCACCTCCACGCTCGGTGACTACCTGTTCCGTTGGCGCGTTGCAGCCTCGGCCTCGTCCGAGGTTGCCGACGTCATTCAGGTCGCGCGCGTGGTGTCCGCGATGACGCTCGCGCTCTTGCCGGACTTCAGGCTGCTGATCGACAAGTCAGCGAAGCTCGTCGACGAGAGCCCCGACGATCCGGTGTACCTCGGCTACACCGACGCGCAGCTCATCTCGTACCTGATCGGTGGCCTCTCGACGATCAACGCGTACCAGCCGTATCCGATGTGGGCGTCGCTCGACACGTTCCCGACGCAGTATTTCAGGCAGATCCTCTTCGATGCCGGGTTGCTGGTCGGCGTCATGTCGCAGGAGCTGTTCTCCATCGACTCAGACATCGACCAGTGGAGCGACCAGGGAAACGTGTTCACGATCTCGCACCAGCCGAAGCTCGCCGCGTTCCTCAACGGACTCGCTGCGCGCCTCGACAAGTCGGTCCCCGCGATGAAGAAGCACTCGGTCTCGTCGGGCTCGATCCACATCGAGATCGGCCCCTCGTACCGCCTGGCACAGCTCGTCGCTGCAGCCCCCTCGGGCGCTCTTTTTCGAAACGTCTTCTTCCAGGGATGAAAACTGTACTGTTTACTGCCACTTACTAGGTAGTAGTTATGTATAGTTGACATTCAGCCTTAGCCTCCGGCACCCTCGGCCTCCATGGACCGAACCGAATGGGCAAAGGAACGCCGTGAAGAAGGCTGGACGCTTGAGGCGATAGGCAAAGAGCTAGGTGTCTCTCGGTCCGTCGTGTGGAACATGCTCAAGCGCGCCGAGCTGCGCGACCGCGTTCCTGTCTACGACTACGATGGATGGAAGCGTGACTTCGAGGCAGGGATGTCCGTGTGGGCCGTCTCGCGCAAGTACAACGTCACCGCACCCGCAGTCCTTCGCCAGCTCCGCAAGCTAGGTTGCGACACCGCGCGAGACAAGAAGGTCGCACCAGCACCTGCGTGTCCGCATCCAGCGAAGACTCGTCGCAGAGGCCTCTGCGATGCCTGCTACATGGCCCAGTACCGCTTGGAGCATGGAGACGACCTGCGTGCAGCGGACCGAGAGTTGTACCAGAAGGACAAGGAGACGTACTTCGCTCGTGGCTCGAAGCGGCGTGCTCGGCTCGAAGGTGGAGGCGGTTCGCACACGGCCGCGGAGTGGCGTGTGGTGCTCAAGGAGTACGGCAACCGGTGTGCCTACTGCGCAACCGCGCTCGCCAGGCCGATTCGAGAACATGTCGTCCCACTTCAGCGTGGCGGGACCGACGACATCACCAACATCGTGCCGGCGTGCAACAGATGCAACACGCTGAAGGGCTCCGAAGTGTGGCAGCCATACACCAGCTTGACGGTAAAGCTCCTGATCCTCGGCGCGCCTCCGTGGAGGCCCATGAAGGATGGGACTTGACATCCAAACTCTCCAGCGGCAGGGTGCGTTGTACTGGGCCGTACAGCCATCGGCTGCGCACTTGCCTGGTAGAGGAGTTCACATGTCCGGTTACGCTCGTGTTGCTACCGCAGGCACGCCTCCGACTCGGCGCGCGCGTGCGGATCAGGTTCCCAACCAGGGTGGCGGGTTCTCGTTCATGGCCGACGACTGGACGCGCCTGGAGCGCTTCCTGATCCTCGGCGTCGAGAGCCCGACCTACTACGCCTCGCGGGAGCAGACCATCCAGAGCAGCGTCACGCTGCTCGACAAGCTGCTCAAGGTCGACGGACCTCGCGTCGTGGAGACCGTGGTCGAGGTCTCGACGGGCGGACGCGCGCCGAAGAACGACCCCGCGGTGTTCGTGCTGGCGTACGCGTCTGCGCGCGGCGACGACGCCACGCGCACGGCCGCAGCCCTCGCGCTCAGCAAGGTCTGCCGCATCGGCACCGACCTGTTCGCATGGGCCGAGGCACGGAAGAAGCTGGGCGCCGGCTGGGGCCGTCGCACGGTGCGCGCCGTGTCGGCCTGGTACCTCGACAAGTCGGTCGAGGACCTGGCCTACCAGGTGATCAAGTACCAGGGTCGCCAGACGGACGGCGCCGGCTCGCGCTGGACGCACGCCGACCTGCTGGCCAGCGCCCACGTGAAGACGAACGACCAGCAGCGGCAGGCCATCTTCCGGTGGGTCGTGGGCGCCGACCTCGGTGACCGCGTCATCAGCCGGCGGAAGGCGAACGGCGAGATGCTGAAGGCGCACTACGGTGCGGTGGGGGCGCTGCCCGACCGGATCACGGCCTTCGAGCGGATGAAGACGGCCTCGACGTCGGCGGAGATCGTGCGGCTGGTGAGCGACTACAACATGCCGCGCGAGTGCGTGCCGACGCAGTGGCTGAACGATCCCTCGGTGTGGGACGCGCTCCTGTGCGCTGGACACGGGATGCCGCTCCGCGCGATGGTCCGCAACCTCGGCAAGATGACCTCGATCGGGCTCATCGCACCGATGTCGGACGCGGCGAAGTTCGTGGCGAAGCAGCTCACGAACGGTGAGGTCCTCCGTCGGGCGCGCGTGCACCCGCTGGCGATCCTCACGGCGCTGCTCACGTACAAGAATGGGCGCGGCGTCAAGGGCTCGCTCTCGTGGTCGCCCGAGCAGATGGTGCTCAGCGCGCTGGACACGGGCTTCTACGAGGCGTTCAAGCAGGCAGAGCCCACCGACAAGAACTGGCTGCTCGGCCTCGACGTGTCCAGCTCCATGGGCGGCGGAACGGTCGCCGGCATCCCCGGCTTCACGCCGGCCATGGGCACCGCGGCGATGGCGCTGATGCTGGCTCGGGTCGAGAACTCGCTCCACATCTACGGCTTCGCGCACACGTTCAAGGACCTCGGGATCACGGCGCGGGATCATCTCGGCGACGCGATGCGGAAGGTCCACGACCACAACTTCGGCAGCACGAACTGCGCGCTGCCGATGGAGTGGGCGCTGGAGAAGAAGGTGCCGGTCGACGTGTTCGTGGTGATGACGGACTCCGAGGTCAACTCGGGCCGCTCGCACCCGTTCCAGGCGCTGAAGGCGTACCGACAGGGGATGGGGCGCCCGGCGAAGATGATCACCGTTGGCATGGTGGTGAACGACTTCACCATCGCGGACCCAGAAGATGGTGGGATGCTAGACGTGGTCGGCTTCGATGCCAACGCGGCGCAGTTCATGACAGACTTTGCGCGTGACAAGGTCACGGCGACCATCGAGGAGTGAAACTGGACGAAGGGCGCAGCGCCAAACGCTGCGCCCTTCGATGTCTGGGAGGACAAGTGAGAGAACGACTCAACCACCGACTGCTGCCTGCACGGCGCAAGTGCACCGGCCATCTGCGGGGTGAAGACCACCCGATGGCCACGATGACCGAGCGCGAGGTCGTCGAGATGCGCTACCTGCTCGTCGACCGTGCGGGGCTCAACATCCAGCCCACCACGCGCGAGGTCGCCGCCATCTACGACTTCTCTCCCGGCCACGTGTCGAGCGTGGCGTGCGGCAAGCGCTGGTCGCACCTCGGCGCCGTCGAGCCTCGCCGCGGTGTCGGCCAGCGACGCGACCGCACCTCGAACGTCGCCAACTTCTTCGACGCCAAGGTCGTCCGCAAGATCAAGAAGGCCGAGCGCATCCTCCACGCGCGCGGCTGAAAGTTGACCTGCCAACTCACCTAGCTTAGGCTTGAGCCCGTGGTCGCCCACGGCTCCCGCTGGTACCACGGCTCCATCGCAGCTGAAGTCATCATGACCGCGGGCGACCACGAAGGCCGCACGGTGGTGGTCTTCGAGTACATCGTTTGGAACGGCGACCAAGAGATCCGCATCGCGCGAACGATGCTACTCTCCGACTGGTTTCGCATCATGAAAGGACCGCCATGAGCTGGGCCTGGCCTCTGCCTGGGATCGCACGCGCCACGAGTCCCGAGGGCGCGTTCGGCGTCGTCCGCAAGCACGACATCCACACGGGCATCGACCTGTACGCGCCCGAGAACGCGACGGTGGTTGCCGTCGAGGCGGGCCGTATCGTCAACGTGGTGCCCTTCACGGGCGCCCTGGCCGAGAGCCCCTGGTGGCTCGACACGTCCGCCGTGCTCGTCGAGGGCGCGTCAGGCGTCGTGTGCTATGGGGAGGTCTGGCCCCGGTACCCTTGCGTCGTCGGCGCGGGCATAGCGGCTGGGGAGCGGATCGGGCGCGTGCAACGCGTCCTGCGTGTCGACAAGGGGCGCCCGATGTCGATGCTCCACCTGGAGCTGTACGAGGCGGGCACTCGCGAACCCATCTGGTGGCCCCTCGGCGTCGAGCGCAGCCCCATCCTTCTTGACCCCACACCCTTCCTCCCGGAGACACCATGAAAGCGTTCCAGTCCCCCGACACCAAGGCGCTCGTCGACAAGCTCGTCGAGGCCTCCGCGGCCTACTACGCAGGCGCGCCGCTGATGGACGACGCGCCGTTCGACAGCCTCGAAGCGGAACTGCGGCGACGCGAGCCGGGACACTGGTTCCTCGGAATGGTGGGCGCGCCGGTGCCCGTCGATGGCGCGTGGCCCAAGCACGTGCACGAGGTCCCGATGGGCTCGCTGGCCAAGGCCCAGAAGCTCGACGAGCTGGAGGCCTGGTGGAAGGGGATCGGGTCGCCCGTGCTGCTCCAGACGGAGAAGCTCGATGGCTTCTCGATCTCGCTCCGCTACGAGAATGGGCTCATGGTCCGCGCCGTGACGCGTGGCGATGGGGTGGCCGGTGAGAACATCACGCGCAACGTGCTTCGCATGCTGGGCGTACCCAGACTGAAGAAGTTCTCCGGGCACGTGCGCGGTGAGATCGTGTGCCTCCGGTCGTCGTTCGCGGCCTTCTTCAAGGGCGTGCACTCGAACCCACGCAACACGGCCGCAGGGATCGCGCGCCGGCATGACGGGAAGGACGCCGAGAAGCTCACGCTGATCGCGTACCAGATCCTGCCCGACGACGTGCTCTGGCAGATGCGGTCAAAGTCGCAGGAGCTGAACGCGCTCAAGCAGAGCGGCTTCGTCGTGCCACGCTGGATGATGGTGGGCGACATGGCCACCGCGAAGGCGCGCTACGACCAGTACGCCGACACGTTGCGCGAGAAGATCGACTACGACATCGACGGCCTAGTGTTCGAAGTCGAGGATGGCAAGCTCGCGCTCGACCTCGGTGAATCCAGCGGACGCCCCAAGGGGTCGCGTGCGTTCAAGTTCCCCCACGACAAGGCCGAGACGACACTGACCAACGTGGTGTGGCAGGTCGGCCCATCGGGGCGAGTCACGCCGGTGGCGGAGTTCGAGCCCGTGTCGCTAGCAGGCGCCGAGGTCGCACGGGCGAGCCTGCACAACATCTCCAACATCGATCGCCTTTGGTTGGAGCAGGACGCAGCCCCAGCCGAGGGCGACCGGATCGTCGTCTCTCGACGCAATGACGTCATCCCGTACGTCGAAGCGCTCATGGCTGCAGCTGACGAGCCGACGCGCACCTTCCCAACGCCTGCCGGCTGCCCCGTGTGCGCAGGCGTGCTCGTTCGCGAAGGCGAGTACTTGCTCTGCCGCAACATGGATTGCAGCGCGCAGGTCGCAGGCCTGATCACGACGTGGATCAACGAGCTGGGCGTGCTCCACTTCGGAGAGAGCCTGGTGACCATCCTCGTCGGCGAGGGCCTGGTGAAGGACGCCGCCGACCTGTACACGGTCGACGTGGACGCGGTGGAGGAGCTGGTCGTCGACGGGAAGAAGGTCGGAGGGACGGCCACGCGCGCCTTCAAGAACCTGCACGCGCAGACGGTGATCCCGCCGGCCACCTTCATGGCCGGGCTCGGCATCACCGGGTGGGGCAAGGCGCTGTTCACGAAGCTGGTCGACGCGGGCCTGCGAGACCCCGCGCAGATGCCCACGTTGGCGCTCCTGCTCGACGTAGAAGGCGTCGGCGCGGCGAAGGCTGCCGTACTGCTAGCCGGCTGGAAGAAGCGCCTAGGGCTCATCCAGCGCCTCCTGACGCACGTGACCATCAAGGGCGTGGCAAGTGGCGCCCTGACCGGGTCATCGTTCTGCTTCACCGGCTTCCGCGACAAGACGCTGGAGAAGGCACTGGAGGCCTGCGGCGCGACGATCAAGACCTCGGTGGGCAAGCAGCTCACCTACCTGGTCGCCGCCGACCCCAACGCAGGCTCGGAGAAGGTGACGAAGGCGAAGCAGAATGGCACCAAGGTGATCTCGAAAATCGACGCAGAGGAGATGACACGATGAAGGCGCTTACCATCGCCGAGATCGAAGACAGGATTCGTCACAACCAGCCATGGTTCGCGGCTCCGCCCGGGTGGGTCGAGCTGTCCCCCGATGCGGTCATCGAGCCTGCCGACGTGTTCCTCGCATTGAGCGGCGCGTATCTGGCGGCCACGTCCCTTCCCAACCGCATAGGGGAGACCGTCAAGGCCGGGTGCACGTACCGGCTCGCACAAGAAGCTGGCTGGATTCGGCGCACCAACGACGATCCATACGCAGTGCATCGAAAGAAGCTCGAAGCGCTCGGCATCGAGCCAGAGGTCAAGGCATGAATCCGCATCGATGGTCCAGTCCACACCCCGCCATCCAGACGCACTGCACGGCGTGCCTCATCGTAGAGGGCCAGTACGGAAGCCTTCATCCTTGCGTGGGCGTCCAGAACGAGTTGGGCCGCCGCCCGCTCCACCTGCTTCTCGCACGCCTGGATGCCTGCTCACCGGCGGTCGCTTGGGCACAGCCATTCGGCGTCTACTGGGAGTGGGCATGGCTCTGCCTGTCCAAGGACAGCTATCTAGGCGACGAGGACACCGCTACCTCCGCAGGATGGAGTTGTTGGCTGATCGACCAACTCAGTTCGAGTAGGAGTCCATGCTTTTGCCCTGCGTCCCTTGTCGATCTACAAGACCGGTACCCCATCATCACGGTGATGCGTGCACTCCTCAACATGCAGAAACAGACCGAACAGCATGACCTAGACCGGAGGCTGCCATCATGGACCTCACGCGAATGAAGCTGCTGACGAGAGACGCGTTCCGCGAAGGTGTGTTCGCGCGGGATGGGAAGCGCTGCGTGGTGTGCAGCGACGATGGGCAGGACGCGCACCACATCCTGGAGCGCCGCCTGTTCGATGACGGTGGCTACTACCTAGACAACGGAGCGACCGTCTGCGAGGGCCACCACATGGAGGCCGAGCAGACGGTGATCTCGTGCGAGTTCCTGCGCGAGGCTGCTGGGATCGAGCGGTTGGTGATCCCAGACCATCTCTATGCGGACCAGGTCTACGACAAGTGGGGCAACCCGATCATGCCGAACGGTCGGCGGCTACGAGGCGAGCTGTTCGGCGACGAGTCGGTGCAGAAGGTGCTGGCTGGACAGCTCCACCTGTTCGATGCGTGGGTGAAGTTCCCGCGGACGTACCACCTGCCATGGTCGCCTGGGCTCGGCAAGGGCGACAGAGTTCTCACGACGGACGACATGCGCCTGTTCCTCGGACAGGAGGTCGTCGTCACCGAGAAGATGGACGGCGAGAACACGACCATGTATCGCGACCACATCCACGCGCGTTCGCTGGACTCTGCAGGCGGACCGGAGCGGGACTGGGTCAAGCGGATCTGGGGTGAGGTCGGCTGGCAGATCCCAGAAGGGTGGCGCGTGTGCGGCGAGAACCTCTTCGAGAAGCACACCATCGGGTACGACGCGCTGGCCTCGTACTTCATGGTCTTCTCGATCTGGACGGACACCAACACGGCGTTGTCGTGGGACGACACGGTGGAGTGGGCCGCGCTGCTCGGCCTTCAGACGGTGCCGGTGCTCTGGCGCGGGACGTATGACCGTGGCCCCATCGAGGCGCTGTACACCACGCGCTCGGAGGACCACGAGGGCTACGTCGTTCGGCGCGCTGGACCAATCCCCTACAGGCAGTATCGCCGCGCCGTGGGCAAGTACGTGCGCGCTGGCCACATCAACGAGGAGCGCCACGTCCAGAGCCGTCGCATCCTCGTGCGGAATGGGCTAAAGGGAGCTTGATGAAGACCTCGGACCTCGTTGACGGCCTGCGGCACATGGCCAACATGATGGAGGCGCTGCAGACACTCACGCGGAGGATCGACTCCGTGCGCCGCGCCGACGAGACCACCGGCCAGACGCTGGAGCGCGTGCTCAAGGAACGCGCCGAGATCGTCGTGCTGCTCAAGAAGGGTGGGATCGTCTGCAACGACTTCGACTTCGAGTTCAAGGACTACGGGATGCTCGCAGACCGTGTCGAGGAGCTGATCGAACAGACAGTGAAGGCGCCGCTCCGAGCAGTCATGCAGTTGCTGCCCGTCGACCAGCGTGAAAGCCTCGTCACGCGTCTCCGAAGCCCCAACTTCGAACCAAGGATCACCGCTGAGGAGAGAACACTCCTCGCTAACCTCGTAGAGGAGGCTGCCACATGCACATCGGAGTCGTGATTGGACGGTTCCAGGTCGCGCACCTGTCCACCGGGCACAAGTACCTCATCGACCAGGCCCTCGCGCAGCACCGGATCGTCCTGGTGCTCATCGGCTCCTCGCAGGAGTGGGGCACGGTGAAGAACCCGCTCCCCTACGCGCTCCGCGCCGGGGCCGTGCAGAACGAGTACTTCCACATGCCGGGGCGCGTGATCGTGCTGCCCCTGCCGGACTTCCCTGGGAACGACAAGCGCTGGTCGCACCACGTCGACGTGACGATCAAGTCGGTGGGCTTTCCGGTCGAGACGGCCACGCTGTTCGCGGGGCGCGACTCGTTCATGGCCCACTACGTCGGCGAGTTCAAGGTCGTCGAGTGCGACGGCGGACTCGACCACGTGGCGGGCTCCGAGGTCCGCGCGGCCATCGGCAAGGAGCTGCGGAACTCGGACGACTTCCGCGCAGGGCTCATCTACGCCTCCCAGAACCCCTGGGTGCCGCCCCAGCTCCACCCACCCAAGATAGAAGACGCTCCTCACGTTCACACGTTCGAGCCTGTCAACGCGCGAGGCACGCTCCAACGCTGCCGCTGCGGCTCAGTCGTAGATGAACGCAGCGACACCGAGGCAGCACAGGATGCCGGCTACATCAACGCCGAGCACGCAGATCGGTTCAAGTGATGTTCTCACTGATGCCGATGTACTGCCGCGCGTGCGGCAAGCAGATCATGGTGTCGACGAACAGCCCTTACCGCGGCGAAGTCTGCAATCGGGCTTGCAGTAGGAAGCTCAACTGGATGCAGACGCTGTCGACGCTCGGGAAGGACTACCGCGACGAGCCGCCCGTGCGCTGCTCATATGGCACCAACGCGCACACGAGCAGCGCGGTCCAGTGTGAGCTGGCCAGCATCACGGACGTGAACGATGCAGAGCCGGCCTGCGAGGGCCACGCAGCTGGGCGTCTGCCGGGGCAGGCGATGGGCGGCTTCGCCTCGCTCTACATGAAGGAGGCCAAGTGAAGAAGCACCTGGTGAAGATCCAGCGGTCCCTTGCAGGTCCGCCCACCATCCTGATCTACAACAAAGACCGCTCCATCGAGTACCAGGAGACCGACCCGCACACGGTGGCGTCGGTGGCACGGCAGATGGGCACCGCGGTGAAGGTGTTCATGCGCGCGGAGCTGGCGGGTGGCCTGCTCCTCATGAACTGGAACGCGGTCGAAGACGAGACCGCACACGACTGGTAGGTAACATGCTCAAGATCATCAGTGGCGGACAGACAGGCGTTGACCGAGGCGCGCTCGAAGCAGCGCTGGAGGTTGGAGTGGACTTCGGCGGATGGGCGCCGCAGCGGTTCATCGCCGAGGATGGCGTCATCCCAGCAGTCTTCCGGATCAAGATGAAGCAGACCAGCACGGCCGACTACCGAAAGCGGACGCGCCAGAACATCATCAGCTCCGACGGCACGCTCATCTTCGTGGACGCGCAGCGAGCCGACGTGGGACCGGGAACGGCGCTCACCCTCGACCTCTGCAACAAGCTCCAGAAGCCCCACCTGCGCGTGCCGATGGATGTTCGCCGCACACCGGACGCGAGCCTGGCAGAGATGATCCGCGCCTGGTGCGAGGACGAGGTGGTCATGGTGCTCAACGTCGCCGGCCCGCGCGAGACGCACTCTCCAGGCGCGCAGCGATGGGTGAAGGAGCAGATGATCCTGGTGCTCAAGCCCGTCGTCGTGATCCCGGTATGAAAAGGAGCTGACCATGTTCAACACCGAGCTGGACCGCGAATGCGACACGTGTGCAGGCACGGGTCGAGTGCAGCTGACCCGCAACAAGAAGAGCGCGGTCCCGTGTGCCGCGTGCAAGGGACACGGGCGCATCTGTACCGATGCAGGCGAGGTGCTGCTCGACTTTGTCCTGCGCTGGTTGGAGGTCCCGGACTACCCCGAAGTGTCCACTCTGAAGATCCAGCGGCGAAAAGGCTTCATCAGCCCCCAGGTAACGTGAAGCCCAGGGCGGGGATCGAACCCGCAACCTCCGAGATCATTACCCTCGGTGCACCGCCATTGTGCTACCTGAGCGGCTCCAGTTACGCGACAGGATGGACTCGAACCACCGACCTCGCAAGGAAACTTGTGCTTCCTCGCGCGCTCTACCACTGAGCTACTGCCGCAAGTGCCAGGGAGAGGAGTTGAACCTCTCTAGCCTCTCGACCGGCTTCCTCTCCGAGACTTCGCGTGAGCGCTCACGCTGATCCCTCGGCTTCGTCCGTTGCAACTTGCGTTGCATCGAGTGTTCTACGCTTGAACTATCCTGGCGTGGTGGGGACGGGTGGTCGCGAGTCACCGCCTCCGGTTGCCCGGCGCTCTACTCTGAGCTACGCCCCCGCAAGTTACGTTGCAGCCTCCTTCTCTCCATAGAGAGGGAGGGTGCGAAGGACATCTCGGTTGAGGAGGCAGCGCTCTGCTGGCCGCACGCCCACGGCCAGGAGCTGGCCCGTGTAGGGTGCGTCAACCTCGACGACGGCCACGAGGTCCTCGTGGGACATCGAGTCGAGGAGCTTGCAGAGCTGGGCCTGGGTCGCGCGCAGCACAACCACGTGCGCGTTCGGCTTCAGGATGGGGTAGCTTCCGTCGCGCCACCAGCGGAGCTGGGCGCTGAAGCCTGCGGCGTGGGCGATCTGAGCAGCGGCGACTCCGGGTGGGAGGTCGTCGCGAACCACGATGTAGTGGTACTGGGTCTGGTCTCGGTTGGTGTTGGCGTCCCCGGTGGGGTGACGGTCAATGCGCGAGGTGCATGACCTGAGGTTGACGCACGTCGCTGGTGGCGTCAAGGGACAAAGTGCGATCCTCCTTCGAGAGGGTGTACGAAGGAGGACCCCGCCGCCTTGGAGAGCAAGAAGGCACCACCCTGGATGGTGGCAGGGCCGCAATGGCACGTCAACCCTTGACCTTGCCGTTGGGCTTGTTGGAGTGCGAGGTGTACGCTGTCGTGTGGGAGATGTGCAGGATGGACTCGAT
>ERZ1292623.814-Hain-H51-01um-R1-814-length-31806-cov-11_pt1 | contig 26533 bp, 27 predicted proteins | sample MGYA00564398_ERZ1292623 | MGnify/ENA primary metagenome ERZ1292623 (study PRJEB36523, sample SAMEA6512633) | groundwater metagenome | collected 2019-01-07 | study: AquaDiva: Metagenomics assemblies of 32 groundwater samples | reverse complement strand
TACAAAACAAAAACATTATGGATTCAAAAGCCCTCCCAGGGCTACAAAACAAAAACATTATGGATTCAAAAGCCCTCCCAGGGCTTTTGAATTTAAACAATAATACCTATCAAATTTCTAAATTCTTCTTTAAAACTCAATCCGTGCTCTATTACATTATTCGTAAGTTCTGCAATGATTAATTTTATTTTATGTTTATTTGCTAACCATAAAATTGACTTGACTGCGTTTTGTCCTTCAACTGTTTTCCTTTCGTATTTTTTTCTTGCATCTTCCACTAACATTTTTGATAAATCAAAACCAAAACTATAATTTCTGCTTTGTTTTGTAGAACATGTAAAAACAAAATCTCCAATTATTCCTGACAACGCGAGAGTGTCATATTCAAATTCCATTTTTTGGGCTAAAAGTTCATACTCTCTTAACGCAAGTGTAATAATTTTTGCCTTCGTATTTGTGCCAAAATTTAGCCCATCAGAAAAACCGCATAAAATTGCATAAGTATTTTTCATTGCCGAAGCCAGTTCTAAACTTTTATAATGTGGCGTTTCTTCAATACTAAAATATTTTGTTCGAACAAGTTCCTTTATTGTTTCTGAATTTATTTTATCTGAATATCCTAATGTCATAAGGGTGGGTTGTTTTTCCATTATTTCTTTTGCAAAAGACAGTCCGACCATAGTATTATAATTTTTTGTGCCTATTGTTTCTTCAACAATTTGAAATGGTAAATATTCTGTTTTTTGTTCTAATCCTTTTGAACAATTTACAAAAATTGTTTCTTCATCAAAGCTACTTTTATTAAACTTCAGTGCTTCTCTTATAAAATTTGCTGGCACACAAATAAAAACAACTTCGGTTTTGTTTTGAATTTTTTCACCAACATCTGCACGCGAAAATTCAATTTTATTTTCATTTAAAAGCGAACCAATCGCCTTTCCCAACTCTCCATATCCTAATATAGAAATAATTTTCATTGTTTCCATTCTAACACAAGAGATAAGAACCACCGACTAGTCGGTGGCTTTTCTTTGTTTTTATGATTTTGCTTGCCCCGTGAAATCCGAAGGATATTTCACTGGGGAGATTTGGTGATTTTATGTTTTTTTTGCTACTTCTTCCTTGTTTAGCGCAAGTAATAATGCTGGAGCAATAAATATTGACGAGTAAGATCCCGCTATAACTCCAACAATCAGTGTTAAAGCAAAAAGTTCTGTGGTACTTCCTCCAAACAAATAAAGAGAAAGTAAAACAAGAAATGCTGTAAAAGATATATTAAAAGATCTTACATATGTTTGACTCAAGCTTTTCCCAACAATGTCCGCAAAAGTTTCTTTACTGTGATGACTTTTACTATTTAAATTCAAATTTTCACGAATCCTATCAAAAATAACAATCGTATCACTTATGGAATAACCAAGTATGGTAAGAAGTGCGGTAACAAAAAGCACATCAATTTCTGCTCCCATAAATTTTCCTAAAATAACAAAAACCCCTGTTGGGATTAAAATGTCGTGGAAAAGACATAGTATTGCAATAATTCCATATTTCCAAGAAGAAACTGGTTTTGAAATTTTTCTAAAAGCAAAGGCTATAAACAAAATCGTCATCAAAATAACAAGAGCAATTGATATATATGCCTTAGTTTTTAATTCTTCCCCAATCACAGGACCTACGGAATTAAATCTTTCTTCCACAACTTTTTCAGAACCATTCAGAGAAAGAGAATTGACCAGAGCAACTCTTTCGTCTTCATTTAAAAATCTAGTCCTAGCAACATAATTATTATCTCCAATTGGACGAATTGAATAATTTCCTATTGGTAAATTACTCAACCTATTTTGTACTTCTGTCATATTGGGTCTTCCATTTGGATAAGATACTTCTAAAATTGAACCGCCAACAAAATCTATTCCTGGAGTAAGTCCCCAAATAAAAATAAGCACAAATGATGCAACAACTAAAATCGTTGTGAACGAAAGAAATATTTTTCTATATTTTATTACAAACATAATTTAATTTTTTACACCTGAACCAAATAAAAATTTTAAAAATCGTCCTGAATTTTTTTTATAAATTGCTAATAAAAATGTCCTTGATATTAAAATTGCACTTACCATACTTACCAACACTCCTATTCCGAGAACGAGAGCAAACCCTTTAACCATAGAGGTCCCAAACCAAAAAAGAACAACCGACGTTATTAAGCCAGAAATATTGCTATCTCTAATAGAAAGCCACGCTCTTGAAAATCCATTTTTAATTGCTTCTTCTGTGTTGTCTTTTCCTTCATTAAATTCTTCTTTTATTCTTTCAAAAATAAGAACATTGGCATCAACTGCCACTCCCAAAGACAAAATGAATCCAGCTATTCCAGCAGCTGTTAAAACGACTGGAATAAATTTAAACAAAACCAACATAATCATCACATACATTGCAAGGGACACAACTGAAATAAGTCCTGGTAATCTATAAACAAGAATCAAAAATATTGAGACAAAAATCATTCCAATAATACCAGCATATGCACCTTTGTTTAAAACATCTTGACCGAGAGATGCACCAACACTATTAGTAGATATTAACTCTATGGGCACCGGTAGTGCCCCTAGGTTTAAATCTCTAACTAATCCTTTTGCTTCCTCTGCTGTAAATTTTCCAGTTATCTGCGCACTTCCATCTGGTATTTCTTGTTGTATTACTGGAAGTGAAATCGGCTGTCCGTCCAAAAATATAGCTAACACTTCTCCAATATGTTCTTTTGTAATTTTTGCAAAAAGGTCCGTACCTTCACTGTTAAAACTTAGAGAAACGATTGGTTCGTTCGTAAAACCCGCCTTGGAACCAAACTGTAATTGTGAACCCTTTAAAAGTCGCCCCGTTAATCCTGTGTCTATAAAAGCGTCTTTTGAAACAATATTATTCTTTTTCTCTTCTTCTGTTGGAACATAATTTTTGTTAAGTAATTTAAATTCAAGCAAAGGTGTCTTTCCTATCATCGCAATGGCTTTATTAATATCAGTAACACCCGGGAGTTCAACTATTAATCTTTTTTCTGCAGAATTTCCAAAACTTCCACTTTCAATTTGAACAATAGGTTCAGAAACTCCAAATACATTTATTCTTTTTTCTACAACATCACGAAGTGCCTGCATTGAACTCGAAATATCAGATTTTTTAAGTTTGGATGTGTCTGCCTTATATTCCAAATGTGTTCCGCTTGCAAGGTCTAATCCTAATTTAAAATGAAAAGTTGATGTTGGACTTGTTTCACTATTATATAGAAAAAGACCGATTCCAATTCCGGCCACCAACAAAATTACTGCTATTATTCGCGTCTTTAACATATTTATATAAAAGTATAATGATTTTGAATAAAATTACAAATTTTATTTTTGTAACATAACCAAATTTTTAAACAAAATGGCTATTGTTATTGGACCAATTCCTCCTGGAATAGTTGAAAATAAGGACGCTTTTTCTGAACAACTTCTATCTATATCTCCCATTATTTGACCATTTAATTCACTTGTCCCGGAATCAATAAGAATTACACCGTTTTTTATCATCTCTGATTTTATCAAATTTACACTGCCCGTTCCCGAAATTATTATATCTGCATTTTTTGTGTGTTTTAAAATATCATCTCCTTTTTCTAAAGTTATGTGTTCAATATTTTGATTTGAAAACCAAATTGATATGGGCAATCCCACCAACTTTCCTTTTCCAATAATAACAATTTTTTTATTTTCTATCTCTATCTTATATCTTTTAAAAATCTCCATCACTGCACCGGCGACCGGTGGTAAAATTTCTGATTTTCTTTTTTCAAAAAAATTAAGAGCGTCTTTCCCTAAAACATCCGGGTCTTTTTCTTTTGGTATTAAATTTAAAATTGTTTCTGAATTTATGTGCGAAGGTAGCGGTAATTGTATAACAACTCCGTTTATATTTTTATCTAAAACTATTTTTTTAACTTCTTTTTTAAGGTCTTTTTCTAAAATATCTCCCAAAAACTTTTTAATAAATGATTCTACGCCTATTTCATCAGCAAATTTTTGTTTTAAATTAACAAATTTATTTGTAACCAAATTTTCACCGACAGAAACAAAAACAATGTTCGACTTTTTGCCGAGTTTAGAAATTTTTTCTTTGAGGGAATTCTTTATCTCATTCGCAATTTCTTTGCCGTCAACAATTATAGCTTTGTTGATTTTTTGCTTCATTGTTTTTTTGTTTCTATATCCCCGAACGAGAAATCAAAACTTTTATTGTTTTTAGCGCAACTTTGAGGTCAAGAAAAATCGAACAATTTTTTATGTAGTATAAATCGTATGATAATTTTATTTTTGTCTGTTCAGATTGCGCTTGAAATTTGGGCGGGGTGTTTTGATAAAGTTGTGCCCAGCCGGATAGTCCCGGTTTTATAAGATGTCTGGCGTTGTAATAAGGGATTTCTTTTTCATATATTTTCACAAGGGCGGGCATTTCAGGTCTTGGTCCAATTAAAGAAAGGTCGCCAGTTAAAATATTCCAAAGTTGTGGTAATTCATCAATTCTTAATTTTCTTAAAATCTTTCCTACTCTGGTTATATTATTATCTTCCCCTGTTTTTAAACACTGTTTCCCTTTATCATCTTTATTCATTGTTCTAAATTTTACAATTTTTATTTCTTTATTACTTTTACCTATTCTGTTCTGTTCAATAAATATAGGTCCACCATCATCAAGTTTTATAGCGAGCATTACAAATGGATAAAAAACAAGTGATACAACGCCCAAAATAAACGAAATCACTATATCCATAGTTCGTTTTAAAATGTTGTACATCATTTTGGGATAACTAGAAAGATTTTCCAAAAACCAGCTGTGTTTTATTAGCGAAATCGGAATGCGGTCAAATATTTCCTCGTAAATTTTATGTAAATCAACAAAATGCACCTTTGAAGAAAAGATTAAACTATAGAATCCAAACAACATTGATTCCAATTTTTTATTTTGCATATCAACAATCACAATTGATATATCTGTTTTCTGAATAAACTCTAAAATTTTTGCTTCCATTTCTTCGTTACTGATTTTATCCGGGTCAATTAAACCAATTAATTTAATGCTGTACCGTTCATTGTTGTTTATTTCCTTTTCCAGTTCATCAACGTCTTCCCCACTTCCTATAATAATTCCGTTTTGTTTTTTTGTTCCGCCCAATAAAAATATTCCATAATTTCTCCAAAGAGAAATCAATAGAAATGAAATTACTAAATAAATTAAAAGATTAGTTTTTGGAGTAATACCAAAATACGGAATTAAATAAAAAAACAGCATAGCGATAACGCTGTTCATAATTTGCGCGTTTAATATAATATTTGGGAGTTTATTTTTTAAAATTAGAGTGTGTTTTTCATACAATCCAAAAATAAAAAATACAAAAATCCAAACCAAAAAAAGTATTGTGAATGGCGATAAATGTTCTGATAAAATCTTCCAGTTCGGAAAATTAAAATACCTAATTAAAAGCGCAATCCAGAGGGATGCAAAAAATATAATAAAATCGCCAAACAGCAATATTATCGGCTCTTTTCTGTTGGGTGTATGCATGTGTAAATATAATACAACAAAAAAACAAGAAAGCAAGAAAGCATGAAAACATAAAATCATTAAACCAAAAGAATAAAAAAACTATTTTCTAATTTAATTAAATGGTTGAATAGTTAAAAGTAAAAATAAAAAAATTTTGTGTTTGTGTTATTATTTACTTTGTGAAAAATAAGGATAAAAAAGAAAAAAAGACCAAAATTATATATGTAATTACTAAAGCCGTTTGGGGTGGAGCCCAGAGATATGTATTTGACCTAGCCACAAATTTACCAAAAGATAAGTTTGATGTTTCTGTTATTATTGGTGGTGAAGGTTTGCTTAAAGAAAAACTTCTTGAAAATAAAATAAGAGTTATTTCATTGTCTCAAATGGAAAGAGATGTAAATTTGTTTAAAGAAATTCAAACTTTTTTTTCTTTCTTAAAAATTTTTATAAAAGAAAAACCGGACATTATTCATTTAAACTCATCAAAAGCTGGTGGGCTTGGTGCGTTCGCGGGACGAGTTGTTAGAGTAAAAAAAATAATCTTTACAGGACACGGCTGGGCGTTTAATGAAGACCGTGATTTATTTTCAAAGATTGTAATCGCCATTTTACACTGGTTCACAATAATTTTAAGCCATAAAACAATTGCCGTATCTCAAAATACAAAAAAACAAATAACAAAAGTATTACCTTTTGTTTCAAAGAAAATAATCGTAATTCATAACGGAATTAGGGAGTTAGGCTTTTTTTCTCGTGATGAGGCTCGTGAATTTTTATTTCAAAAAACAAATTTATTTAATGCCGATATAAATTTATGGAGTTCAAAAACAGCTTGGATTGGAACAATCGCGGAGCTTCATAAAAATAAAGGAATTGATATCGCAATAAAAACAATTGAGAAACTTTCACAAAAATTTGAAGAACAAAAACAATCTTTTGTGTATTTTGTAATTGGTGAAGGAGAAGAAAGAAAGGAGCTTGAAAAGATTATAAAAGAGAAAAAATTGGATACAGAAATTTTTTTGATTGGAAATATAGAAAACGCTTCAAAATATTTAAGCGCCTTTGATATTTTCTTTCTACCATCAAGAACAGAAGCCCTTCCTTATGTGTTGCTCGAATCCGGAGATGCTTGTGTTCCTGTTGTAGCAACAAATATTGGTGGTGTATCAGAAATTGTTGAAGACATGAGGACAGGAATTTTAGTTGATAAAAATAATGAAGAAAAAATGTCTGATGATTTTAGTAACGCTATATTGTCATTACTGAAAGACAGCGAATTACGAGGAAAAATGGGTTATGATTTAAAAAATAAAATTGAAAAAGAATTTAGTTTTGATGAAATGATTAAGAAAACGATTGAGATTTACAAAACATCATAAGCATTCAATATAAGTTTTTCTGTATCTACCCATGAGATACACTCGTCGGTGACAGACATACCTTTTTTTAGATTACCCCGATAATCTAAAAAAACTAACTAACTGTTCTCAAGGAACCTACTATTATTTTCTATTTGTATGATAGCATAATTAGATTTTTTTGTCAAGCGTTTAAATAAAATGTGGCTTAATAGAGCCCTGCTTTCTAATTCGCGCGAATTAGAAAAGTTGTAGATTTGAGATTTTTACTTTTCAACAATTGAACAGTTGAGCAATGAAACAATTATGAATGAAAATTGTCGCTTAACGACAATTTTCATTCACGCATGCTTTCCGCTCTTTCCATTCCTAAAAATTCTTTTTTCATATCATCTTTATGAATCGCACGAGAATAACGACGCATTCCCATTAAGATTCCAAGTCCTATAAATTCTGTAAGTAAGTGACTTCCGCCATAACTCAAGAACGGGGTGGTTGTTCCTGTTACTGGCAAAAGTCCTATATTCATACCGACATGAACAATAATGTGGCTTGAAAAAAGTATCGCCAGTCCCAAACCAAAAAGCACTTCAAAATTTGTCGCTCCGTGCGAAGATATTTTTATTATTCTATAAATAACAACTCCATACAATAAAAATATTATTAATACTCCTGTAAATCCCCATTCTTCTGCAAATGCTGCAAAAACGAAGTCGGTTTCATATTCGGGTAAAAACTGGAGACGTGATTGTGTTCCATAACCAAGTCCTTTCCCAACTAATCCGCCAGAACCTATAGCTATTGTTGATTGATAGGCGTTATACCCAGTCCCAGATATGTCTGTCAGTGGATAAATGAAAGTCAAAATTCTTTGTTTTTGATATTCAGCTAAAGAAAAAAACCAAAGAAAAGAAAAAGTTAAGGCGAGTAAAAGAAGTACCAAAAGAAAATGTTTTTTTGATAGGCCGGAAACTAAAACCATCCCCAACCAAAGCATAAAAATTATTATTGCCGAACCAAAATCGGGTTGTAAAAAAACCAAAACGACAACCACAAAAATGTAGGCTCCTGAAATTATAATGTGTCTTATGTTCGCAATCTCTATGTGTCTGCGAGAAAAATATTTTGCCAAGAGAATTATAACCACAAGTTTTATCGGGTCAGACGGTTGAAATGAAAGTTTCCCAAAATCAAACCAGCTCTGTGCGCCTTTTGTTACAGTGGCAAATAAAAATAAACCTAACAAAACAAGAACTGAAAAAGAAAAAAGTCCTACTATGACACTCGTATTATTCAAAAATCTAAAATCAACAAAACTTAGCAAGAAAAAAACAATGAGAGATATTCCAATCCACATCAATTGTTTCTCAAAAAAAAGATTCTCGCCCACAAACGAGTACATCGTCACAAGACCCGCCCCAAGCAATGGAATCACAGACAAAAAAAGTGGCCAATCAATTAGGTTTACAATAGACCTGTGTTTTTGGTTTAGCTGAGACATGGAAAAAATTTCAATACCATAATGAGCCAATAAAATTAAAAGTCAAAAATTCAAAATAAAAAAATGTAGAGTCCGCCGAAGGCAAATTAAAAACACAAAAATATTACTTGTCCCGTGAAATTTGAAAACTATTTCACTGGGATGGATTAAAAAGTTCAGAAATCTGAATTAAAATCTGACACGATTCTTTAAAAGCTCATTAAGAGTTTTTAAAGTCAGAGTTTTTTAATTTATTTTAAAGCAGAATATCCTACGGGTATTATTTCAATTTTTGAAACTAAATCCGCGAATTCATACGGCCATGTGAATACGACTTTTTCACTTGAATCTTTTCCAATAAAATCAATCGCTGTTTTTGATGAGTTTATTGCATTTCCATCAATATCAAATAATATAGAAATAACTTTAATGTTTTGAATTTGATTTAATGTTGAATTTTCCAACACAGCTTCCAATTTTGTAAAACCACCTTCATTCTTTATTGATATATTTTTTATGTTTGGTTTAATCTCATCTTGCTGTATTTTCACCCAGTTTGGTAATGATGTGAATTCAAAAGTCGTTCTCTTTGGAATTCTGTTTTTTGTTTGCATTGTTTCTTCAAAAATTGGAATTATTCTTTGTGCCGAAATATCAGTTATACCTTTTCTTTCATAAACAAGTATTCCGTTTTCGTCATAAAGTTTAAATATGTATGACATTTTTTTTGCTTCAAGATTGATATTTGGATTTTCAACATACGCCAACGCATTGTAAATACCTTCTTTAACAATAAAAGACCTGCTCCATTTTATGACAGGGTCTTCTGTTGAAAATTTACACACACTTGGGCACTGTCCTCCGCAATCAATTCCCTGCTCGTCTTGGTTTTGTTTTCCATCAGTACAAGTTGCGCCTTTAAAATCAACGAAAAAAAGTATAAACAATAAGATAACAATTAAAAAAATTGTTAAAACATATTTTGTTTTTTTTCTTTCAGACCAGGACATAAAAACCATAAAATCATGAAAACATGAAAACATGAGATCATGAAAAAAATAAACTTAAACAAATTTGCTACACATAGATTATATATTAAAAAACAAAATAAAAAACACCCAATTTATAATTCAGTGTCTTTTGAAAAATTAAACGCTCTGTGTTGGCAACTACCTACTTTCCCCGTAAAGAGTATCATCGGCACTACGATGCTTAACTTCCGAGTTCGGAATGAGATCGGGTGTTTCCATCGCGTTTAATCACCAACACAGAATTTTCAATTTTTTATTTTCAAATTTTAGGTAAATTCTATAACAAGGTCTACATATTAAACCATTATAAAAACAAAGTCAACATTTTCATTTTCTTGATAATTTATTTGTGTATGATAATCTTCATATTAGGTCTTGAGTCATCTCTTTGGGACCATCATTTTTATGTCACCACTGGGGGCTTAACGACCTAAAGGAGCACAAAGCTCGCAAGATATTTTTTCACATCTTGCGAGCCTTTTATTTAATAGAGTAAATTTAATTGCCCTACTTGGAAGCTCAGCTTCCAAGTAAAATATCAAAAATTTTTTCTTTCATATTCCCCGCTATCAAATTCCAATCATACTTTTCAAAAACTAATTCTTTTGCATTTTTTACAATTTCATTTTTTATTTCCTTATTGTCTAACAAAAACTGAATTTTATCCGCAATGTCTCTTGGGTCTGTAATATTAACAAAAAGTCCTGTTGCTTTTTTGTTTGGATTTTTTTGTGCATCAAAAATAAAATCTTTAATACCACCAACCTGTGTTGCAATGACAGGAATACCACTTGCCATGGCTTCTATAAAAGAATTTCCGAATCCTTCTGACAAAGACGGGCGAATAAAAATATTGGAGACCTTCAAATATTTTGGAATTTCATCATGTTCAACTTGGCCCGCAAACATAACTCTATTTGAAACATCTTCTAACTCAACAAGATCTTTCAAACTTATTAAATCTGGTCCAGAGCCTAAAATTATAAATTTAACATTAGTATTTAAATATTTTAGTGATTTTATAACATCATCAACCGCGTTCTTTTTAACAAGCCGTGAAGTTGTAATTAAAAAGACATCGCTTTCTTTTTTATTTAGTTTAAGTTTAAGTTCGTTGAGTTCATTTTGAGAAAATTCTCTTGAAAATTTCTTTGTATCAACTGCGTTTGGAATAATTTCGATTTGGCCATCAAAACCCATGTCTCTTGCCCAGTCTCCTAAATAAACAGAAATCGCTTGAATTATGGTTGCGCTCAAAAATATTTTTTTAAAAAGAGGTTTTACAAATCTAACCTTGGTTTTTATATCTTGAATTGAATCACCCTCCTGAAGTGTCAGTATGAAAGGAATTTTTTTGTGAACACATTTAAAAAACATTCCAGCAAAACCAGCAAACGCGGCCATGATTGACCAAACAGCATCATATTTATTTTTTTTGTGTAAAAAACACGCCTTACAACATGCAAAAAATGGAAAAATAATTTTGTTTAATTTTAAGGGAAACCTAACTAGTTCTGACATTGTCGGAGATTTTTTTGTAAATCCAATTCTATAAACATTCACATTTCCCATTTTCTCAAATTTAGGCGATTTGCTGTCAAAACGAAGAGTAACCATATCAAACTGGATATCGGAAATTCTGTCTGTATTTTCTTTTATAGCAATTTCAGCTCCACCAACAAATGGAAAGTATGTTGTTGAAAATATGAGAATTTTTTTCATCCTTTATATACTAACAAAAATATACCTTTTTTGAAATCAGAGAAATTTAATCCTTGACTTTTTTATAGTATCCTGTATAATCATGTGCAGAAAGTTAACTTAAAATCATTCATAAATTGGAGTTGAAAAATGAGTAAATTAAGTCAGTTATTTCTTTTTTTGTTTATTTTTGTATTTTCAGCTTTGTCCTTAAATACAGAAACTATTCAAGGTGCTATGGGGCTTGTGTTGTCTGTGCTTGTAGCCATCCCCATCGTTGATATAGGAATATCAGCATTGACAGCATTGACAGAACATAACAAAAAAAGAGAAAGAATCACAAAATACGGGAAATATCTTGAAGCTGCTGGACTGCCAAATGATATAAAAAATGTTTTGGGAAAATTTCTTTCTTTTTCCATTAATTACGAGAATAATTCATCTCTCGTTATTACAGAAAAAATCGTCATGATAGAATTTAGTCCAGATAATATGAATTCGGTCCTCGATATATTTTTTGAACCTAAAATATCCTCTTCTTCTAATAGTACGCAAGACATATTAACCATTGAGGAAGTTAAAGGTTCATTCAACACAGAGATCTCATTTAATGGAAATATTGAAAAACCCGACTTCATAAAAATACTCTGAAATTAAAACCCAACGCATGTTGGGTTTTTTATTTATCTAAATAACCCTGTGAAATATTTTGATTTATCAAAATAAAATTCTAAAGAATTTTTATTCCACGAGGTAAATTGGTATGATTTACCCTGTGGAATATGATGCTTTAACATCATAAAATCATAAATGATTTTTATTCCACGGGGTAAACTATGAACTTAAATCTAAAAATTGAAGAAATAACACGCATACTACCTGCACAGAAAAAAGCACTTGATAAAATGGGTCTAAAAACCGCGGGCGATTTGTTGTACCACTTTCCTTCGAGATACATCAGCTCGGCTGATATAAAAAATATAGTTGATTTAAACAAAGGAGATAGTGCAATTTTGCATGGAAAAATAAACCATTTGAAAATGAGTAAGGCGTTCCGAAAAAAAATACCAATGGCGGAAGCGTGGTTTGAAGATGATACCGGGAAAATAAAAATTGTTTGGTTTCATCAGCCATATATCGCAAAAATGATAAAAGAAGAAACACCCGTGCGTGTTGAAGGAAAAATCGCAGAAAGAAGAAATGAATTATATATTTCAAACCCAGAAGTTGTTTATATAAATAAAATTCCAGTTGAAGCAGGTAGTCCCCTTTTTGAAGAAAAGAAAGCACAAATTCTTGCGCAACCTTCATATCCAGAAAGCCGTGGGGTTACATCTAAATGGTTTTATCACGCAGTACAAAGAATTTTTTCACTTAAAGAATTTGAAAATATTGAAGACCCCATTCCTGAAGAAATTTTAAATAAATATAATTTACCTAAATTAAAAACGGCTTTAATTTGGATTCATACACCGAAAAGAGAATCTGATGCACTCGCCGCGAGAAAAAGATTTGCGTTTGAAGAGGTTTTTTTAATTCAACTTCAAAAACAAAAACAACGAAAAGAATATGAGAAAGAACCATCTTTCAAAATAGAAAAAAAGTTTGAAGATGTTAAAGGTTTTGTTGATAGATTCCCTTTTAATGCAACAAGTGCACAAGAAAAAGCCATCAAACAAATTTTAAAAGATTTTAATGACAAACATGCAATGTCTCGTTTGCTTGAAGGAGATGTTGGTTCAGGAAAAACAGCCGTCGCGGCAACAACGGCTTATTCTGTTGTTACAACTCGTCCAAAAAATTCTGCTGGACAGAAACAGGACTTCGGAAATTTGCAGGTTGCATACATGGTACCGACAGAAATTTTGGCAAAACAACATTTTGAATCATTTATAGAATATTTTCAACACTTGCCAATTCAAATTGGACTTATAACTTCAAGTGGATGTAAAAAATTTCCATCAAAAGTTTCTTATCAAAAATACACAGATATTTCGCGCACTCAATTATTAAAATGGGTTGAGAATGGTGAAATTTCAATTTTAGTTGGAACACATTCTCTTATACAAAAGTCGGTCAAATTCAGGGATTTGGCTTATATAATAATTGACGAGCAACATCGCTTTGGGGTCAACCAACGCAAAGCGTTGGTTCGCAAATGTACGCAGATAAAGGAACCGCAGATTAACGCAGACAAACAAACGCAGATACACGCAGATGAAAGGTCTGGAATTGGTATGGATGATAATTTTTTATATAAAGATTTAAGTTATATATTAAGAAATATTGCCTTTACTATACATAATCAGCTTGGTTGTGGACATAAAGAAAGTGTTTATCAAAATGCTTTTGAAGAAGAGCTTAAAAAAAGAAAAATTGGTTTTGAAAAAGAAAAAAGAATAGACATTTTTTATAATAAGAAAAAAATCGGTATATATCAACCAGATTTCGTAATTGAAAATAAAATAATTATTGAATTAAAAGCACTTCCTTTTGTCGGAAAAAGAGAAGAAACACAAATTTGGAATTATTTAAAAGGAAGTTCTTACTCTTTAGCTTTATTAATCAATTTCGGAGCAGAAAAAGTGGAAATAAAGAGAATTGTATATGACACGGCACGAAAAAATTTACATCTGCGTGCATCTGCGTTTAATCTGCGTCCATCTGCGAACAGGTTGCCACACCTGTTGTCGATGACAGCTACTCCTATTCCCCGCACGCTCGCACTAACAATCTATGGCGATCTTGATTTAACGCTTCTTGATGAAATGCCAATGGGGAGAAAACATGTTATTACAGATATAATTTCGCCAGACGAAAGAGAAAAAACATACGAAGAAATTCGTGAGCGATTAAAAGAAGGACTACAAATGTTTATAATTTGTCCTCGCATAGATATTCCTGACCCAACAAAGGAAATGGCTTTAAATGTAAAATCAGTAAAAGAAGAAGCGAAGCGACTCAAGGAAGATGTATTCCAAGAATTTGAAATTGAAATTTTGCATTCAAAAATAAAACCAAAAGAAAAAGAAGAAATAATGAGTCGCTTCGCAAACGGCGAAATTGATATTCTCGTTTCAACTTCCGTTGTTGAAGTCGGAGTAAATGTTCCTAATGCAACTATGATAATTATTGAAGGTGCCGAAAGATTTGGTCTAGCTCAATTACACCAGCTCCGTGGAAGGGTCTTGAGAAGTGAGCATCAGGCATATTGTTATATTTTTACAGAAACAAAAGTAAAAACATCAATTGACCGCCTTAACGTACTAAAAACAGCAAAAAACGGGTTTGAACTCGCCGAAAAGGATTTAATGCTCCGCGGTTCGGGACAACTTGGTGGAGGAAAACAATGGGGTATTTCAGATATCGGTATGGAGGCAATAAGAAATATAAAAATGGTTGAAGCCGCACGTTTGGAAGCACACGAAATTATTGAAAAAGATTTTGAATTAAAAAATTATCCTTTGTTAAAAGAAAAAATGGGAAGAAAAGATGGTGAGATACATTTTGAATGAGACGCAGATAAACGCAGATAAAAGAACCGCAGATGCTCGCAGATAACGGGCACGGACTAAAAATGCGGACAAAAATACAAAATCACATATACGCTATAGCGTATATGTAAAAATAGATATAAAAAACTATTCTTTAATTTACCCCAGTACCACAACAAGTTGGCTACGGGGCAGGATTAAATGGTTGAATAGTTAGATGAGATATAAAAAATTATCCCCTTATTCCGTTGGATAAGGGGATAAAATTTATTTACAGCGGTTTACAGCGGTTCAACCGCTGAATTTTTTAAAAAAGATTTTACGTTAAAAAATTATCCATTATTGAAAGAAAAAACGGGAAGAAAAGATGGTGAGATACACTTTGAATAAAAAATATTTAAATTTATGATACAATTTTTATATGTCGGAATCATCAAATAACAAGATTAAATTTACTTTGCCAAAAAACCAAAGGCTGGATTATATATAGATGATTCGAATTTATATAAAAGAGGAAAAGCAAGTGGTTGGATGACTGATTATAAAAAATTGTATAAATGGGTAGCTGAATTGAATACTATCGTTTCTGCCAGAATTTATATGGGACGACCAAAATATGAACCAGCAAAATCTATAAGCGATGCGTTGGAAAAGTATTTTGAAAAAATTGGTTTTGAAGTTACAGCAAAAGATTTAAAAAAACTTAAAGATCCAACCAACTCAAACGGTTTCAAAAATAAATGTAATTTTGATGTAGAGATGCATGATGAAATTATGGAAGATCTGAAAAATTTAGATATAGTATATATTGTGAGTGGAGATAGTGATTTTTTAAGAACAAAAGAAAAAATATTAAAAAACCAAAAACATATAAAATTTTTGGCTTATAAAAATAATTGTGCGTGGGAAATAAAATATGACTCGTGGTTTATAAGCTTAGATTCAATCAAAGAGAAAATTGAACGAACTAAACCAAAACAAATTTAAGAACGAAAAAACCAGGCTCATGGCCTGGCGAGGTAACTTGTCTACAAGTGTATGCGACTGATAGCAGAAGTCAATAGAGATCTGTGAATAGTAAAAATATCGTTTAATATAGCACCATTTTTGTTTATTAATTAAAAAATATCCTCTTTTGAAAGAGAAAATGGGTAGAAAAGATGGAGAGATACATTTTGAGTAGTGCGCAAACCTACGTGGACTAGACGCAAACTAAAAACGCAGACAAAAAATTAACTGTTAATAAAATAGAATCCACCGTTGATTGGAATATGAATAGAATTTTTAAATGTTATTACGTAATCAATAAACCCTTCTGTATTTGATTTTACAAATTTAAATTCTTCTATTTTTCTTTGTTTTGGTTTTAAAGGAATATTAATTAGTATACCCACAAGTTTCTCACGAAAATCTTTTAAATAATTAATATCTGCAAATGTATTACTTATTTTAAACTTATTTAAAAATTGAGTCATTTCTTTAAACAACTTTTCAAAACTTACCATGACCATAATATTGGATGGGTCATATTCCTTACTTAATATGTCTTTTTCAATTTTTTCTAGTATCGACTGAATTGCGTACGTTTTTTCGATTTCAGCATGTAAAACCCAATTACAATAAAAATTTAGAATTGGGAAATTGTTTTTAAGTTTTTCTCTTTCCAAAAATTTTCTTATTTCTGTCAAAATGTATAAAATATCTGATTCCTCAGGAGTATTTTTGGACAATTTTAAATTTAGCTTTTTTATAATTTCTTCTTTCATGGTAGTGTCTTTAATCAACTATTTTATATCATCGTGTTTATAGTTTTTAAATTTCAACCAGTCCTTGTGGGCTTCTTTAAGACTTTCAATTGTGGCTTTTTTCAGTTCTGGATTATCAAGTCTCAAATTTAATTCTTTTCTCATTAATTCCAAGGCTTCTTCGTCTTTTCGGGAAGTAAAAAGAAAAAGAACCATGTTACTACCGATGGTGTCATATGCTTTTTTATTCCCATACATCAAATATTTTTTTGCCACAATATTTAATGCTTTTTCTAAAATTTCTTTTGAATATGGTAGAAAAGATTCCGGAGTCACCGAAAAAATTTTTTCCAATTTGCTAGCAATTTCAACATATTCTTGAAAATCTTTGAAAATTTTTTCCGCTTCTTTAAATTCCATATTTTTTATAAAATATTAATTTAATCTGAATAAGGCCCGGAACTCCACGAAGCGGGAGAATCGTTGGAATTATAGTAAGGATTAAATAAATACCCAAGAGCTGTAATTAACATTGCCACTCCAAAAAAAATTAAAAATGTCCAGATACTAAATCCGTTGCTTGTCATTTTTTGGTTCTGGTTTCTTAGATAACTGTTTTTTTCTATGTTTATTTTATTGTGTTCATCTTTTTTCTTTATTTCTTTTTCATAACATTCATTACATAAATTGAGAAAATCTTGATTTAATAAACCCTCTATAAAAATTCGTTTTTCACATTTTTTGCATGTCTTCATATTATTTCAATCCAAATTTCATTAAACAATTACTGTAGTAATTATTTATAAGCCCTTGACGACTCTCACCTCCAAATGCACTAAGATCGAGACGACTCGTGGCATCAAGGTAGGCATCAGCAAAACATCTTTCTTTTATCTTGGTTGATCTATATTCATACCAATAAAAAGTAAATCCTAAAATTACTAAAATTATCAAAATTATATATTTATATTGTTTTAGTTTTTCCATGTAATCTTTATTGTCCTAAATAATTTCAAAAAAAATCTTATTTACCAACATTCTCTACTATTACAATATCCAACATTTATATTCGGATCATCATAATTTTGTGTTGAGTTTTTATTCATTAATAACCAAATAATTATCCCGAAGATAATCATTCCTACAATAAACTGCACCACCGGTGGTATATCATAATTGTAATTCATAAATTTAAAAATTATCTTTTAAAATTTTGACCTTGTGCGTGCGGAGGGACTTTTTCAGCAACTCTAATTCACTTTGTTCATAAGGGTTTCCTGCCCGGAGTTTAATTATTTTGCTTCGCAAAATATAATTAAACTCTTCAAGTTCCTCACAAAAACAAATCGATTTGTTTTCTCTTGCCAGCACAAAACTCCGTTTTGGTGCGTGCGGGGGGACTTTTTCAGCAACACTAATTCACTCCGTTTATAAGAGTTTCCTGCCCGGAGTTTAATTATTTTACCTGCCTGCGCAGGCAGACTTCACAAAATATAATTAAACCCTTCAAGTCACTCACGAAAATAAATCAATTTATTTTCTCTTACTAGCACAAAATTTCGTTTTGTGCGTGCGGAGGGACTTGAACCCCCAACCCATCGCGTATAAGGCGATTGCTCTACCAATTGAGCTACGCACGCATCTAACAAAATTATTCTATCACAATTTTAGAGTTTTTCCATCTATAAAACCCCATTCAACCATTTAATTAAACGGTTGAATGGTTACAAAGAAAATAAAAAACTATCCCCTTGTTCGCTACAATTGGAGAATAGTTTTGTTTTGTTGATTATTAAAAATGTTATAATTTATTTATGAAAAACGAGAGAAATAATATTGCTTTCATAGATGGACAAAACTTATATTTTGGTACAACAAAATGTTATATTTGTGCTGAAAAATTAGGAATTTCTATAAAAGACATAAAAATTTTCTGATTGCACTTGTGGGAAAGCTTGGAAAATAAATTTGAAAAAATTTAGAATATATTTAAAAAAGAAGTATGATGTTGAGAAAGCTTATTATTTTTTAGGATGTGTAAATGAAGAATTTCAAGATTTATATGACAAAATTCAAGAAGCTGGTTTTATATTAAAATTCAGAGAACATACAACAATAATGTTGGGAAAAAAGAAAGGTAATGTTGATTCAGATATAATTTTTGACGTAATGAAAAGAATTTATAAAAATGAAGAATTTAATAAAATCATTATTATCTCTGGAGATGGAGATTATAAAAAACTTATAGATTTTCTAGTTGAAGAAAATGGATTTAAAAAAATACTCTTTCCAAATAAAAAGTTTGCTTCTTCCTTGTATAATAATCTTGGTTCAGAATTTTTTGATTGGCTGGAAAATGAAAATATAAAAAATAAGATTAAGTTATAAAATAAAAAGAAAAGGGCTCCTTAGGTAGTTAGCCGTTCGGATCCCTTTTCGTATTGATGTACACTATTATACATTTATAAAAATATAAATCAAGTTTTTATGAATATCAAAAATACCGCTTAATATAAGAATATTATAAACATATTTAAAACTATTTTCTAATTTAATTACTTGCCCGTTTTTTATAGGAAATAGTTGAATAGAAAAATCTATCCCCCTATTCGCTACAATTAGAGAATAGAAAATAATTAAGGTCTATAAAAACCACTTTCTAATTCGCGCGAATTAGAAAGTGGTTTTTTGTTTTTATAATTTAATGATTTTATTATTTTTCATCTGCATACATCTGCGATTTTTTATCTGCATTAATCTGCGTTTCCTAACCCACCGAATACGCATCGGGTATAATAGCTTCTTCTCTTTTTGGTTTAATTCCGTTTAAAATCAAAATTTTTTCAAATTCATCTCTTTCAATTGTTTCTTCTGTGATAAGTTTTTGTGCAATTTGTTCCAACAATTTCATATGTGTTTTTACTGTCTTCTCTGCTCTGTCGTGTGCCTCTTTCATTATTCTCATAACTTCGCTATCAATTTCAGCATTAACTTTTTCAGAATATTCTTTTTCAGCTCTTGCGATACCGCCACGAATTACAACACCGATATCTTCTTCAAACGCAACCGAACCAAGTTTGTCGGACATTCCATATTTTGTAACCATATCACGCGCCTTTGCTGTCGCCATCTGCAAATCATTTGATGAGCCAGTTGTTATGTCATCAAAAATTAATTTTTCAGTAACATATCCACCAAGAGAAACCGCGAGGTCGTCAAGAAAATCTTTTTTAGACCTTAATCGTTTTTCTTCAATCGGTAAATGAAGTGTGTAGCCAGCGGCGTGCCCTCGTGAAATTATTGAAACCTTGTGAACTGGGTCCGCGTATTCCAACACTGATGCAATAAGAGCGTGTCCTGCTTCATGATATGCGGTAATCTTTTTTTCTCTTTTTATAAGTAAATGACTTTTTCTTTCGGGACCCAACATAACCTTTTCAATTGAGCGAACAAAATCAAATTGAGAAATCTTTTTCCTATCTTCGCGCGCCGCAAGAATTGCCGCTTCATTAACAAGCGAATAAATGTCCGCGCCAGAAAATCCGGGCGTTCTTTCAGCAATAATTCTCATGTTTACATCTTCCCCAAGTTGTTTTTTACGAATATGAATTCCAAGAATTGCTTCCCTGTCATCTCTGTCTGGTAAATCAATAACAACTCTGCGGTCAAATCTTCCGGGGCGCAAAAGCGCAGGGTCAAGAACATCCGGTCTGTTGCTTGCAGCCATTATTATTACTTTTTCATTTTGTTCAAACCCATCCATTTCAACAAGAATTTGATTTAATGTTTGTTCCCTTTCGTCATTTCCTCCGCCAACGCCCGTTCCACGAACTCTTCCAACCGCGTCTATTTCATCAACAAATATAATTGCAGGTGCCGCTTGTTTTGCCATTTTAAATAAATCACGAACACGGCTCGCGCCTACTCCGACGAACATTTCAACAAATTCAGAACCGGAAATTGAAAAAAAAGGAACCTGCGCTTCACCGGCAACGGCGCGAGCCAAAAGCGTCTTCCCTGTGCCCGGCGCTCCCATCAGCAAAACTCCTTTTGGAATTTGTGCGCCAATATCCAAAAATTTTTTGGGATTTTTCAAGAAATCAACGATTTCACGCAATTCTTCTTTTGCTTCCTTTGCTCCCGCGACATCTTCAAAAGTAATTCTCTGCTTTGTGTCTTTTGGGTCTGTTATTCTCGCACGAGATTGCCCAAAATTAAATGCCTGCATCCCGGCTCCTTTAACCTGTCTTGATAACATCCAAACAAAAAATAAAATAAACAAAATAGGAAAAATAAATGGTGAAAGATTTACAATCCAATACCAAAGTCCGCTTTCATTTTTTACTTCTATTTTTAAATTGCTCAACGCTTTCAAATCAACTCCGTAGTTTACAAGTGTTTGTGTGAGAGCAATTTCATTTTCTTTTTTTGTTTCTTTATTTGTTCCGTCAATAAGAAGAATTTTTATGTTATTTCCTTCTATTGTTATGTCTTTAACTTTTTCTTGTTTTATATCTTGAGCCAGTTCAGAAATTGAAATTTTTTGAGCGGGTTTTTCTTCTCCTGAAAATGCAGTATAAAGAGAAGCGATTATAAAAAATATAAGAATAACGCTCAATAAATTACTAATGAATTTTATTCCTTTGGGGGACTTCATTTGGGGCATTTTTAGTTTTTTACCCTGTTTTTTATTTGGTTTTTTAATTTTAAAATCTATTTTCATATGTGCGGTTATTATACACAAAATCACGAAAGCATGAAATCACCAAATTCAAAACTCCTAAATGGAGTTTTGAATCCATAATAATTAAAAACGGCGTGTGAAAACACGCCGTTAAATATCTACAATTTATCTTTGAATATATCCCATATCGATTTTTTAACATCAAAACATGACATTGTGATTTGAAAATTTGATACTAAAATTTCACAATATTCATCTGACAAAAGATTTACAGGAGAAAGAATTTTGACCTGATCCCATCGGTCAACATTTGGTTGGCCCGGAATTGGAAATTCGTCTATATCAAGGTCGTTCCTAAAACAAAATGTTCTTATTTCTTCTACTTTTTTTGTTAGATAAACAACTAAAGGACCGTTCCCCCAACGAGATTTAAAAACTAAAAATCCAATTTTGTGTTCATTATCTTCTGGATCTAAAAAAAATGCTTTTTTTGTTTCAACTCGTGTACCGTGTCCGTGGTCTTCTGTTGAGAGATATGAATATTCTATTATTTTTGTTTTATTAGCCATTTGGCCTCCTCTTTTGGTTTAATTTTAGATAACTTTCTATTTGGAATATGCGCTCTTTTTGTTTCTGTGTCAAACATCAAGTTTATGTTTCTCAATATTTGTTTTATACTTTAAATATGGAAAGAATTTTGTATAACAGAAAATCTGACTTCAATTATGAAATCATCAAAAAACTCACTGCTGGGATTGAGCTTTTTGGATTTGAAGTAAAATCATTAAAAAATAAACACGGTTCCCTTGAGGGTTCCTATGTGATTATTGATAATAATGAAGTTTTTCTTATAAATGCTCGCATTCCGGCATACCAGCCAATGAACACACCAAAAGATTACGACCCGTATAGAAAAAGAAAATTATTGTTGCATAAAGAAGAAATAAAAAAGCTCATAGGAATAAACGAGCAGAAAGGATTGACAATGGTACCTATATCAGTATATAATGTTGGTAAGAAATTGAAGGTTGAAATTGCTGTCGCCCGCGGAAAGAAGAAGTACGACAAAAGAGAGACAATAAAGAAAAGGGACAACGATAGAGACATAAGAAGAACTTTGACAAGTAAATAGCCGGTCAGTCGCTTAAAGCATATTTATTTTTTATATTCCTTATTGTTAGCGAAATTTTAAATATGTTTTAAGGGGATGATCGGCCTTGATAAGAAATCTTTTTTAATGTATGCGAGGTGAGAGTTTTCAGTTCTCTCTAACAAGCTGAAAAAATAAGTGCAGAGAAATCTGTAGCGTCACCTTATTTTAATAAGATGGCGTTCGTCTACGCTTAAGGCCTAGATGGCATTGGTCTATCAGATGTTCGATATGATAAAACTAATGTTATAAAATTCGAACTAGGAATTGTGAATTTTCCAACATAATTCCGAGAGCCGTGAGGCAAAAGGAAATCGGCGTTTGGATATTTTGTTTATTTTTTAGTCCATTCGCTTAAATCAAAAAATAAACTAAATCTTGTAGAAGTGCATTAAATAATTTTTTACACGGCGGTTCGATTCCGCCCATCTCCACAACAAAAGAAAAAACTGGCATGAAGCCAGCTTTTTCTTTTGTCTTGATTGAAGAATGCGGGGCATTCGTTGGAATCGAACGGACGGAAGCGGATAGTTTGGGGATGACGATTTTTTAAATCGTCATTCCCTATTTTTATTTTAAAATCAAAAAACTTGACATGAGTCCAAAAAAATATAAAATACGGAAAGAAAAGTTTTAAATTGACTAATTTTTAAATTTAGTAAGGAGTTCTTTATGATAAAGCGTTTAATAAAAAAACTTTTTAAAAGCAGAATCTTTTACAAGGAAACTGACCTAAAAATAATTTCACTTTTTGTTGAGAAAACATATCCTGTCTTTGCCGGAACATTCAGTGACAAAGTGAGCAAACAAGCATTGTTTGTTGTGGGAAAAACAGAATATGGACCAATTAAAATACCAATAAGTGAAAATATCCACAAAATTCTCCAAAATAAAATCAATACGAGTCGCAACAAAATCCCAATCAAAATTCGTGTGAAATTAAAAATGGAAAAAGCGAAGAGAAACAATCATACTGAGTTAAAAATTTTGGCAGGAAAGGTTATTTTTGAAACAAAAAAAGAGTAATGTAAAATTTTTTTATTATTCAATCCCATTTCTCGTACTAAATGAGAAGTGGGTTTTTATTTGCTTAAAATATAGTCCCGTGCTATAAATAATGTGTATTTTGTTGGACTAAATCCACCGCTTTATAGTGTAAAAATACTAGAATGGTTTTTTAATATTCAATTATTACACTAAATATACCGCGCTAAACATGGTAAAAAATACAAACTAAAATACATTGACGAAAAAAATAGAAAATAGAATAAGAATAAACCAACAAATCAGAGCATCTGAACTACGAGTTGTAGGACCAGATGGAATTAATTTGGGTGTGATAAAACTTGAAGAGGCACTACAAAAAGCCAGAGAACTCGGCACGGATTTAATTGAAGTTTCACCAAATGCAGTACCGCCCATTGCAAAGATAATGGACTATGGAAAGTTTCAATACGAACAAAACAAAAAACAAAAGGAAACAAAATCAAAAACACACCGAACAGAAACGAAATCAATACAAATAAAAGTTGGCACGAGCGAACACGATCTTCAATTAAAAGCAAAAAAAGTATCGGAGTGGCTTAAGGAAAAACATAGAGTAAAAATAGACCTTTTTCTTTTTGGAAGATTGAAATATATGGAGAAAAATTTTCTTGAGAGTAGAATGGAAAGAATACTCAAGTTAATAACCGGCGAGTTTAAAATTTCTGACGGGCCTAAAAAAAGTCCGAAGGGGTTATTTATTATCGTAGAACATAAGTAATGAAAATTTAAAGTTGAAAAATCAAAGTGCAAAGTTGTGGAGTTCGCCACAGGCGAACAAAAGATTAGTTGCAAATTTTCTTTCAGAAAATTTGTTCAATGACTTTAACATTTTGCATTGTCATTTTTCATTTTGAGATTTGCATTTTTAATTTATTATCATGAAAACAAATAAATCATTTACAAAAAGAATGAGAGTTACAAAGAATGGTAAAATCGTCGTTAGAAAACCGGGTCTTAACCATTTCAACGCAAAAGCAAGTAGAAGTAGTAAGATGGATAAAAAAAGAAGCGCTCTTTTTGTTATGACAAACAAATCAAGAGCTAGATTTTTACCAAATACATAAATTCAAAACTGATAAATGGGGTTTTGAATCCATAATTATTTTATTATTATATTTAACTAAAATTATAAGAAAATATTTTAACATTTTGAATTGTCTCCCTACGGGAGATCTCCCGAAGGGATGATAATTTTTCATTTTGATTTTTCAATTTTAAATTTATACTATGACCAGAGTAAAAAGAGGAACAATTTCATTAAAAAGAAGAAAAAATGTCTTAAAAATGACAAAGGGTTATCGCTTTGGAAGAAGCACCAAAGAAAGACAGGCGCGTGAAGCAATCGCACACGCGGGAGTTCATGCTTTTAATGACAGAAGAAATAAAAAAGGTAATTTTAGAAGGGACTGGACCAATACAATAAATTATGCTGTTAGAGAATTGGAATTAACATATAGTAAATTTATAAAGCTTTTGAAAGATAAAAAAATTGAATTGGACAGAAAAGTTCTTGCTCAAATTGCGATAGAAAATCCTGAAGCATTCGCTAGAATAGTAGAACAAACAAAAAAATAATTTAAAAAGCCTCCTAAGAGGGGCTTTTTAAATTAAATTTCAAAGCTCTGTCCCTCTTCAGGATAAATAGCATCAATATCTAAATTGTCTCTGATCTTCTGAACAAAGAAAAGTCCCGCCTTTAATTCCCCCATTACAACAAAAACTTTTTTTAGTTTATCATTATTTGATTTTTCAACAAATTCAAGTAAGTGGTCTGAATCCTTGTGACTTGAATAACTGAAAATACTTTCTACATCGGCTTTCACTTCTACTTCGGTATCAAAAATTTTAACATTTTTTAAACCGTCTAATATTTGTCTCCCGAGTGTGCCGGCAACCTGAAACCCTATAAACAGCACGGTCGTGCTTTTTTCTGAAAGATATTCTATCTCATGTGACATAACCCTTCCGCCCATAGACATTCCGGAACCGGCTAATATTATTTTGGGGTTGGGTGCGTTTTTTATATTTTCGGACTCTTCTCTTCTTTTTGTAAGTTTCAATTTTGGAAAATTAAAAATATCATCGCCAGAATTAATCGCATCCTTGGATTCTTTATTAAAATATTGTGTATATTTTTTATAAATCTCGGTCGCCTTTATTGCCAAAGGAGAATCAAGAAATACAGGCACTGATTCCACATCACCATTTTCTATTAAAGAGTTGAGTTCCGAAAGAATTACCTGCGTCTTTTCTACAGAAAAAGTAGGTATTAATAGTGTTCCCTTTTTTTCAATTGTTTTTTGTATTATTTTCTTTAATTTTTCCTTTCTTGTTTCTTTCCCTTCATGATTTCTGTCGCCATAAACACTTTCCATTACTATATAATCAACGCCATCCACGAATTTCGCGTCTCTGATTATCGGAGATGGAGAATTACCTAGGTCACCGGTAAAAGCAATTTTTTTTCCCTCGTATTTAATTTCAATAATTGAAGACCCGAGAATATGTCCAGCATCTTTAAATAAAACAGAAAATCCTGCATTAAATTTTGTTTCCACATCATAATCAATAGTTTCCCACATAGTGATTGTTTTACTTACATCTTCAGGAGAATAAAGGAAATCTTTTTCTACAGAATTATAAGACATGATTTTAAGGGCATCTTCAAATATTAAATAAGAGAGGTCTTTTGTCGCGGGATTTGAATAAATTTTTCCTCTAAATCCGTCTTTGATTAATTTAGGTATTCTACCGATATGGTCAAGGTGTGAATGTGTTACAAAAAGAAAATCCACTTCTTCTGGATTATATTTGAACGGTTCATTGTTTAATTTCTCTTTATCTTTTCCTCCTTGAATCAACCCGCAATCAACCATTATTTTAAAATTTTTCTCATTGTTGATTTCTTCAAACTTTTCTAAAATAAAGTTTGCGCCTGTTACCATTCCAACTCCGCCGTAAAAAGTTAATTTTAATTTTTTGTCTGTATTTTTCATCCTGTAGTGAAATTTCAAATTGTTTTCTTGCTCCGTAGCGAGCTTCGCTCTGCTACTGGGGTTATTAATTTTTAAAAACAATCCAAAACTTTGTTATTAATAATTTTAAACTATTTTAAAAACCCTATCCCGAGAAAAACAAATCAATAATTTGAAATTTTACTACGGGATTCATATATCTATTATACACTAGGTTTTTTATTATGAATTTCAATTTTTATTTTATTTGATAAAACAGAAATTATAGAAGCTCCCGTCAAC
>ERZ1292623.1119-Hain-H51-01um-R1-1119-length-26536-cov-14_pt1 | contig 26536 bp, 28 predicted proteins | sample MGYA00564398_ERZ1292623 | MGnify/ENA primary metagenome ERZ1292623 (study PRJEB36523, sample SAMEA6512633) | groundwater metagenome | collected 2019-01-07 | study: AquaDiva: Metagenomics assemblies of 32 groundwater samples | reverse complement strand
AAATAATTTTGCGTGCTTAGAGTATGGAGTTTATGATGAGGGAGAAGTGTATATTCTTGCTAAAAATACTTTGGATAGGGGAAAGTTGGATAATATTCATATGACTCTTGTTAGGGAAGATGGTGGAGTATGTGATATGGGACCGCTCAATGGACTCTTGAATAGCGGAGATAGCGACTTGTTCTATTCTAATGATGCTAATCCAGATTGTTTATTTACTTTAGGTGAAAGAGTTGATTTGCGGTTAGATTTAAGATTTAAAGTTGAAGGAGGCTCTAAGGAGCATTTTGTTACTGGAAGAGTTCGAACAATGGTAGATAGTGATCCTAGTGGTGGATTCGGTGATCCTGGAGAGTGTCAAGGAATTTGTCCTGAGACCCCGGAAGAAGCTAGAGCAGAAGATCTATGCAATGACGGAATTGATAATGATTTCGATGGCGATATTGATTGTAATGATTCTAATTGCGCTGATAGTCCTTACTGTCCGCCGCCGGGCTTTGGTTAAAGAAAAATTGGTTTTTAATATTACTGTTTGTCTGCCAGATGGTCTTGGGCCTTAAATTGTTATTAGCTTAGTGTTTGAAATAAAGATTAATTACTATGCATTACTAGTCTGCTAATTGGTTTGATCAAATCTCTGGGTAAATTTTAATATCTTGTGTTTTTCCTGCCCCAGACACCTATGGATTACTTTTAATCAGCCGAGAAGATTAGAAAAGTCACTTTAGCTGAAGAGTTTAAGTTCAATGAAGGAGATAAAGTCGGACAGCTTGCTAAAACTTTGTTTTCAGATGGAATAGACCTTCCAATAAAGAATTACTTAGAAAACTTACAACAAACTAAAGAAGCTATGAAGAAAGGCAAGCCCTTATCAACTCACCCCCTAGTTGGAAACTCCACACTTTAGTGTGGGGAGGACGTCATTTTTTAAATATCCATACTAACATATCTTTTTCTTGCTTTTCCGAGTTTATAATTTACTCCGGTTATTTTAGATAATTTTTTAAGTGAATTTCTAACAATTTTTTCTGTTAATTCTGAAACATCAATAACAATATCATTAATTCTTTCCTTTTTATCAAATGTTATTCCCTCTTTGCTTAATTTTAATAAAGGATCTTTCTTAACACTTTTTAATGTGTGAATAGTTACATGTACTTTTTTACTTTCGTTAATAAGATCATCCCAAGGACAAGGATAATCTCCGGTCATTTTCAACTTCATCGTTTTACCTTTTGTATGCTTCATCATGATGCCCAAAGAAAATAAATTCAACCGTTTTTGTATTTTCATGAATTATGAACTTAAGAACAAAACTTTTCATCAAATGAACTCTTCTTTCACCTGCTAAATCATATCTTAAAGATTTATAATGTTGTGGGTTTTTCACAACTTCACTCATTTTCTTTTCCAAAGCTTTTTTCAAAACAGGATTTTTCTTGCAAAGCTTTTCAATACTATCTTGGCAGGAAGGCTTTATTTCAATATTATACATTTTTTCCTATCTTACATTTTTGAATATATCAGAAACAGATTTAACTTTTATAGACTTTTCCTTTTTTATAGCTTCAAGTTTTTTTATAAATCCCTCTTTTAATGGCAATTCATCTACAGGATGCCAATCTATCCTTTCACAAAACTCCCATTCACTATCAGAAATTTTACCAGTTTTCATATAGTTTTCAAAGATTAATTTTTTTAGAGTTTCCTCTCTTGCTATTTCACTCCAATTAACCCACGATAAACTCTTTAATTCATCTCTCAATCCTTCAGATACTGATAAAGTTATAGAAGCCATTTTAAATCTCTCCTTTGATTCTTAGCTCTTGAAATTTTTTAAACTGCTTGGCTATGATTTCGAATCTTTGTTTCAGATATTCTGCCCAATTGATTTCTGGATGTTCATCTATCTTTTTTTTCAATTCTTCGGAAATTGAAACTGTAAATGTTACCATTTTATCTATAAACTAATTTTAGTTTATACACTAATCTTTGTGTATTTACTATATAAATCTTTCTATGTAAAGTACAGAGGGTAGTATCCTATTATTTTTTCGCTTCATATTTTTTCCTCCTTGAACAGCAACCCTATTAAGGTTTCTGGCCTTAGCTTGTTGATAAACGCCCTGTTTGGCCTTGTTCTTAACCCTCCATGAATTCTATCATTATACCATGATATAAATTCTTGCAGTGTATTGAATCTTGGTCTGTGTTTCTCATATTCCTGATGCCAACGCTCAAGCTTACCTTATTGAGTTTTGTCATAGAAGACAAATCATCTTCTAGACGAAATAATTTCGGGACTCTACAACAGGGCCTGCTAATCGTAAACTATATATAGCTTCTTTAACTATGAACAATTATGAGAGGTGGACAAGTTAGTCTTGAGTATATATTGGTCCTAGGGGTGGTGCTTGTTGTTACTATACCCTTGTTTTATATTGGGCTTTCAAGATCAGGAGAAAATATAAGATTTGAACAGGCTACTGATACTGTGGATTCAATTATTAAAACTGCTGATGAGGTTTATTCATTAGGATTGGGAAGCAAGGATTTTGTTTGGGTTAATTCACCAACTGGAATTACTAGTGCTTATTTTGATGGAAGAACGTTTGCTATTAATATGTCTATATTTGGCGGTGATAGCGAGTATATTGCTGTTTCTAAGGCAAACTTGACAGCCACTCAGGATTTTTTGAATAAGATAGTGCTGCCTGGAAGATACAAAGTAAAGGTTGAAACTTACTTGAACACGACTACGAATAATGTAATGATCTTAATTGGTGGCTTATGTGGCGATGGCTTCTGCAGCAGTACTGAGAATTCAGATACTTGCTCGGGGGATTGCGCGGATATTTGCGGGGATGGGGTATGCAATTTTCCTGGTCCTGAAGCATGTCTAAATAATTATTGCAGTGATTGCATTGGAAGCCAGGCTGATTGCCCAGATGGAAAAATATGTGCGCAAGATATTGCTGATCCTACAAAAGGAATATGCATTTCTGGTGCTCCGGTTTGTGGTGATGGGACCTGCAGTAATGAACCTTATGGGGAGAATTGTTTTAATTGTAGATCTCCTGAAGATGGCGGAACTCAAGAATGTTTCAATCCCGCTATAGAAGTTTGCTGTGAAGATGCTACGACAGGCACATGGTATACCGCTCCCATAAGCCAGGGTTGTGGGATTCCGCCTACAGTAACTAGTTGCCCCGACTGGTGCGTTTATATTTCAAATAGAGATGGTTTAATCTATAATAATGGAGCTTGTGCTCAAAACCCTACACAATGCGCACGGTTACCTGGTCCAGGTACGTGGTTGCGAATAGATGAAGCAGATATTGATGGAAATAGTGGAAACCTTCCTGCATGCGATGTTGGTGGTGTGGATAATGAATGTGATGGGGATGAATTTTGTTTTGCTGGCTCAATAGCTGATCATTGCTGTTGTATAGTATACGGTGGCTAATAAATGTGAAAAAAGCACAAATTAGTATAGAATGGATGTTTTCTATTGGCGCAATATTTTTGATTTTTTTAATGATGCTCGGTTTTTCAATTGATAAAGCAATTGAGGTAACTAATACAGAAAAATTTACAGCTTTAAGAAATGAGTGTTTAAAACTGGCAGGAGTAGTTATGAATGTATTTTTAAACGGACATAATGCAGAAATATTTACTTCAATCTCTTACAATGCATCTGTTGATCCCGGCAACAGGTTAATTACTATGGTTGGCGACAGAGTTGTAACGTGTCCCATTCATATTAATCAAACTGCAAATGTAAATTTGGCAAGCGGAGTAGTAATATTAAAAAATATTGGGAATTTTGTTAATATAAGCAATGGATAAGGCGCAAATAGCTTCAATGGATTTTATTTTGTCTGCGGTAATCTTTTTTATACTAATAGCAGGGGTAATGTCCTTTTGGAATATTTATATTTTAAGATTTGATGCAAATTTAGAACAAAAAGAATTAGTGTTAAAGGCAGCAAAGATAACTGATTTATTTGTGGAAAATGAGGGAAGTCCTACAGGATGGAATGAAACAGATGTGGCGGTTATAGGTCTAGTAAGCAGTGATAGGAAAATAGATAACGATAAATTGGCGTCATTTTTGAACCTTTCTTATGACCAAGTTAAATCTTATTTAAATATAGATGAGAACGAGTTTTATTTTAGGGTAGTGGATTTGAATGGGGCGGTAGTGAAGGCGAAAGGGAATTTTGCTGAGAAAGGTTTACCACCTGGAGATGTTGATTCTATTATTAAAATAAGGAGGATTGCTATGTATGGAAGCCAACGGGCTGTTGTTGAATTTTCGCTCTGGGAATAAAGGATTTATATTTTTATTGGATAGCATGATCGCTTTATTCATTACTACGCTAATATTAGTTACGGCAGTGTTCTTTTTGAGCAGGTCAGAAGAAAGCCCTATAGAGGATATGCAAGCAAGCAGATTTGCCAACGATATTTTTGCAGTGCTCGACTATAGGGGCATATTAAGGAAATTTGATATAAATGAAATTAGAAACGAGCTAAATAATTTAGTCCCTGACGGATATAGGATTGAATATAAGATTGAATGTGAAAATAGAGTTTTTGATTCAAGAGCAGGATCAGGTATTGTTGAAGAAGCAACTTTCGGCGGCGAGAGGATTTTTATTGATAAGGATTACAATAATTGCATAGTGAGGTATTGGATATGGACAAGGTAGGGGTTTTTTATACAATTGGATTTTTTCTTGTGCTTATTGTATTTTTTAGCTTTGTTGCGGTTGTGAATAGGGATTTTGCTTCTGTAACAGACAGGTTAGAGAGCGATTTTGGTTATGAGAAAATAAGAAACATAGAGAAGTCTATACAAAAAGGAGTTAAGGATATTATTAATCTAATTGGGGGGGTTTCTGTAAATACATTCGAGAATAAAACTACATTTATTGAAACACTTGCGAATTCATCCGAGCCTGAATTTTTTCGTAACCTCACGAGCTATAAGAACTATGTGGAAAGCAATTATCCATTCTTTTTGGAGATAAGCAAATTTAATCAAACTTTGCCATTAACAATAATGCCGCACAATATTACCTATTTGCATAATAGGTTTGGCGGGGCTGATGCCAATGTGACATGGCAGCAGTTGAATTTTAGAGGATTTAGGGTACAAATTTCAGTAAATGCGCCGATTAATGAAAATTCTTGCCCTAATAGCGGAACTTCCAGTTCACCATATCTTAATGTTGAAGCTTTCGGTACTTCTGGAAGCTGTGCTGTAAATGGAAAAACACATGTAGAGATTAGGGATACTTTACAATCAACTTTGCAAGCAACTATTGATTTGGTTACTGCTTCAAAGACATTGGTAATATTTGCGAATGAACCGCCGGTTGGCATTTCTGTAACGGTTGAAGGATTGGATATAACAAGGGATAGAAGAACGGTTGTTTTACCTGAAAATGTATTGAACTATAATCTTACTGATTTTAATATTGTTAAAAACGGGACCATAAGGATTCTTTAATTTAGAGATCTTTAGATATAGGAAAGTCTTATATATAACTACTACTGATAAATATATAGATGATTAAGATATTAAGGTGCTTGCATTGCCGTCATGAATGGGCAAGGAGAAGGAATAAGGATCCTGTTTTATGTCCTAGATGCAAATCGCGCAATTGGAATAAACCTCCGCAAATTAAATTTAGACCAGCAAGATATATGAGGGCTTTATTATAGTTTTAATAAAAAATAAGGTGAATTAGTTAAAATATTATTAAATATGGCTAAGTTGAAAAAGAGGGACGCTAAGGAAGTCGAGGTCATTGATAAAGAACTAGCTGAGATTGATAGAAACCTTTCTGCAATTTACGGAGTGAAGCCCGCTGAATACAAAGACTTAGAAAAGGATATAAGAATCTTGAAAGATGATGTCGAAGTTAAGAAAAGCATTATGAAAAAACCAAAAAAAGATATAGAAAAAAGAGATTTTAAGAAATTAAAGACCGATAAACAATATTTGAAAAAGGATTTAGAAAAAAAGAAAACCGACTTAGTTGCCAGGGATGATTTTGCGTTTGATGTAAAAAAAGAGCAATTAAAACGTGATATTAAGAAGGCACACTTAAAAAAGAAACCTAAAACTCGCAAGGAACGCTTTGGAAAAAAGACTGGTTTGATGAAAGAAATAGTAATTGAAGAGCGAGAGAAAATACCGATTTCGCTTGAGGAGCCTATAAAACCAAAATTTGAAGGTTTTCTTAAGAAATCAACTTCAAAGAAAGAAGATAAGGAGTTTATAGAAGATTTAAGAAAAAAGGCAAGCAAAGGGGGGATTATTAAAGTAGAAAAAAAGGATAAAAAAGATATTGCTCGTAAGCTCAAATTAAAAGAAAAACCAGATACAACCAAGAATCAATTTCTTGGATATAAGGACGAGAAGATTAAAGAAGATGCAAGCAAGGACAAGATAATAGAGGAGAAACACAAAAGATTTCATTTTCCAAAACTGGGCAAACTGGCGCATAAAAAGGACAAAGCTGTTGCTGGATTATTGGTAGAGGACAAAGCGAAAAACTTGACCGGCGGCGCGAAAAAAGATTTTGATTATCCAAAATTGGAAAGCAATAAAACCTTTTTTGATCTGCTTGTTGAGGATATTGACAAAAGCGGGTCTATGAATCTTAGCGAAATATCTGAGAAATATAATGTTAACAAAAAAATTGCGCAGGAGTGGGGCGAGATACTAAAGGAACATGGATTAGTTGATTTTTTTATACCGACCTTTGGCGAGCCACAATTGCGCAGGAAGGGATTGGTTGTAAAAAAGGGTGAAAAAAGGGAAAAATTACCAAAGAAAAAGATAAATAAGAAGAAATTATTGATTATTAGTGGAAGTGCTTTAGCTGTCGTTATCATAGGAGTGGTAATTTTGGTGATACAGCTGGGAGGATTAAAAGAAGGCGATATTGTTACAGTTGGTCAGGATGAAATGGGTGAAGGAGAGCCATTTATACCTGAGGCCTCTGTGCAAACGGCCTTTTCAGGGAGTGGTAGCTATGATTGCAGGGACGTTAATGGAGAGTTTAAGTATCTGATTAAGAACAGCAATATAAAAATTGAAAGCCTTGTAGACCAGTCAAAGGTCGTAGTTAAAAATAATAAGACATATACTTATAATTTCAAGAGTACTAAGTGGATTGAGTCTGAGATAAGGGAGGGATTGGCAGTTCCTGGCTCTGGAAACTATCCTAAAGTCGGACTAAACTGTAAGGAGGCGGATGTTGAAGACTCTGAGTTTAGCACTTAAAAAATGAAAATAGTTGAAAGCTATAGCGTAGGAGCAGAGAAAGTCCAAGTATTGGTGAATATAGAAGACGAGAATGGTGAATTTAGGTATCATGTCCAGTTGCCAGAGATAACTAAGCCGACTTCTGCCTTGCTCGCAGAAATTAAGCATAGATTGATTACAGAGGTTGCAATTGGGAGCTATGAGCTATTAGACCCAAAGGTTTTGCAAAATGTTAAAAGCAGGTTTAGGGAAAACGCCTACAAACTAATAGACAAGTTAATGCCTGGATTGCCCCAAGATACTAAGGATTATTTGATTAGTATTCTGATGCATGAAATGCTTGGATTGGAGAATATAGAGTATTTGCTGTATGATGATGCTTTGGAGGAAGTTGTTATTAACTCTTCAGCAGAGCCTGTTAGGGTTTATCATAAAAAATATGGATGGCTGATTACAAATATTACCATAAGCAATGAGAACCAAATACTTAACTATGCTAATATTATTGCGAGAAGGGTAGGCAGACAGATTACTACGCTGAATCCGCTGCTAGATGCGCATTTGATTACAGGGGACAGGAGCAATGCTGTTTTATTCCCTATTTCGAGCAAGGGAAACACCTTAACAATAAGAAAGTTTGCCCGAGATCCTTGGACTGTAACTGATCTGATCAATAATAAAACTTGTACGCCTGAGATTTTTGCTTTGATATGGCTCGCTATGGAGTACGAGCTTAACATACTAATAAGTGGCGGTACAGCAAGCGGAAAAACAAGTTTCTTAAATGTGTGTATGTCGTTTGCGCCTTTTAACCATAGGATATTGAGTATAGAGGACACTCGCGAGCTACAATTCCCCAAGTTTTTGTATTGGGCACCGATGATTGTCAGGCAACCAAATCCCGAAGGGAAAGGCGAGGTATGCATGTATCCTGGTTCTCTTTTTGTAGGCGGGAATGGAGAACTCTGTGAAATATCTGATTATGTTGAAAAAAAACTAAGAAATGGTGCTAGAAAACTTAAAGATAATGTTGTTGCTGCAAATGGTGATGGCGATACTATACTTGCTGGCGATCCTTTAAGTTTGAGATATGAAAAAGAAAAAATAAAAACCTTTTCAAAAATTACGGATAGAAAATATATATGCAGTGTGCTTTGCGAAGATGGCACAGAGTTTTCAGTAACAGAGAATACCAAACTGCCTGTGCTTACCAAGGGCGGCAATATCGCTTTGTTAACTCCGTTCGAAATCAAGAAGAATGGAGGATTTATGCCTTTGTATACAAAACTGGACGTAAAAGCAGATACACAAAAAATAAGCATATTCGATATTTTTGATAAAAAAGATATTTATGCCTGCGGGTTGAGGAAAGAATATTTATTGCTAGAAAAAAATCTTAGGGAAAAATATAAACTTAGAGAATTGGCTGAAATTTGCGGATTAAAGAGACAAAGTTTTAATTACTATAGGAAAACTGGCATTATAAGCATGTATGCTTTTAAAAAACTTATAGCTTTATCTGACTATGACTTAGATTACTTTGAAAATAAGATTAAATATCTCAAGGGCAGAGGCGCAAACTCGAATAAAGTTAAAATACCAAGGGTAGTTGATGAGGATTTGGCTTATTTTGCCGGATTTGTACTTGCTGAGAAATTCATAAACAAAAACCGAATTATTATAACGCAGAAGGAGAAAATAAATTATATCTTAGAAGAATTAGTAAACAAACTTTTTGGAATAAACTTAGGATATAAACATGGCGAATACAATAAATATGGATTGTTTTCTAGTGTTATATCGTGCCTGATGAGAGAATTGTTTAATGCCACTACTTCAAAGAATATTAGCGTTCCCAAAATAATAATGAGGTCACCAGAAAATATTATTTCTGCCTTTTTGGGCGGGTATATAGATGGAGATGGTTCTGTAAAGCATAATAATGTTTCTATGTCTTCTATAAATAAAAGCATTGTAACTGAATTTAAGTATCTTCTGATTAGATTGGGGATTATGTCGTCTATGTATACTGGAAAATATAGAGGCAATAATATTTATACGTTAAACATAACTGCAAGAAAAGACCTTAAAAAAGCGTGCAGCATATTAAAATTTAGAAAAAAATTAAATGTACAAAAAGCTAAATTAAACCTTAGCAGAGAGTTTAGAGAGGGAATACTTAGAAATAGAATTCCTGCATTTATGGTTAACTCTCATCTTGAAACTTTAAAAGATTACTTGAGTAAAGATGAAAAATATAATTTTTATTATAGGTATGTGGGAGACGATGATAGGACTATTTCTAGAGATAGGCTGGGTGAATTGGTATCTTTGCTGCAAGAGAGAGTTCATACAACAGAAAAAGAAAAAAATAGCTTGAATGTCCTAAGGAAATTAAGCACTGATAATGCTGAATATGTGAAGATTAAGAAGGTCGTAATAAAAAAGAATGTGAATAATATACCGAGCTATGATTTAACACCTGAACGTTCAAAGTACTTTGTAGCAGGAAACGGCAACTTTACCTTGGTTGAAGATACTATGCTGGATCTTTTGGTTAATTCACTTAGAATGAGGCCGGATAGGATAGTTATGGGAGAAATTAGGACGCAGGAGCAAGCTGAAGTTTTGTTTGAAGCAATGCACACTGGGCATAGCGTTTATGCTACTGTACATGCTGATTCTATAGGGAAAACAATTGCCAGGCTAGTTAATCCGCCAATCAATGTTCCGTCTAATTTGTTAACTGCCGTAAATTTGAATGTTGTTATGTTCAGGGATAGGAGAAAAGGAATTAGAAGGGTTTTGCAGGTTGGCGAGTTTATAGCAGGCGAAGAAGAGAGGCACATTGTAAATCCCAATATACTCTACAGATTTAGACCAAGGGATGATATGATTGTTCAACATAATCAGGCAATTAGGTTGTTTGAGGATTTGAGTATGCATACTGGGCTAAGTTACCAGCAAATTTTGGATAATCTCGCTGAAAAAGTTGAGGTATTAAAATGGATGGTTAAGAAGAATATCAGAAAAGTTGATGAAGTTGGAGAAGTAGTCAGGCTTTATTATTCAAATCCAAAAGCGATATCGGTGCTAAAAAAATGAAAATCAAGGTTCCGTTTTCTATAATGCCAGTTTCCTTACTGAGAAGAATTTCAATTGTGTTTTACGGATTAGGCAGCAAGATTAGTAAAAACATCCCATTTTTAGGGTTACATTTAGAACAAATAGACATGGATATTTCTTCTGAGGAATACTTGTCCATGTGCATCATGTCTTCTTTAATTTTTTTTGTGTTTATCAATATACCATTGAATATCTTGTTGAGGCTGTTTGATCTTCAACTGTCTTTTATTTTGGCCTTTATTATTTCTATTCCATTGGCGGTATTTATATTTGTCCAGCAGGTGTTTTATCCAAGATTAAAAGCAACTAAAAAAATAAAAAATATAGAAAGAAATTTGTTGCCTGCATTGCAAAATCTTTATGTTCAATTACATGCGGGGATTCCCTTGTATAGAATAATGGTTAATGTTGCAAATGAGGATTATGGCCAAATCTCGAAGGAATTCGGAAAAGCAATAAAGCAGATTAATGCCGGCATTAACCAGACTGATGTGCTTGATGCTATGGCCACTAAGAATCCTTCTTTGTATTTTAGAAGGGCTATATGGCAACTAGTTAATGGCATGAAAACTGGTTCAGATACAAGCAGAGTTGTTAAGGAGATTATAGAATCTTTGGCAGATGAGCAACTAACGCAAATACAGAAATACGGGGGGCAGCTAAATCCGCTTGCAATGTTTTACATGCTAATTGCGATTATAGTACCTACATTGGGTATGACCTTTTTAATATTGTTATCTTCATTTCTCTCTACATCTGAGCTTTTAACTAAACTTATCTTCTGGAGCATGTATGGATTTGTATTCTTTTTCCAGATTATGTTCATGGGTATAATTAAAACAAGGAGACCAACACTGTTGGAAAAGTAGATGTATAGGCTAGTAACGAGATTAATTCCTGCAAGAATAAGGCACCATTATGAAAAATTATATTTTTATGCCAAGGTAAAGGTTGATGAAGACACCTTTTTAGGATTTTTTATTACCAACACTTTACTAGTATCAATTGCTTTAGCTTTTCTACTGAGATTCTTATTCGGATTTAATCTATTTTATGCTTCTTTGATAAGCTTTGTAGTACTGCAAGTTGGACTTTATTTCTCTTTAGCTTTAAAAGCAGAATCTATAGCTAAGTTTGTTGAGAGTATTTTGCCTGATGCTTTGCAGCTAATGACTTCTAATTTGCGTGCTGGCATGACCATAGATAGTGCTCTATTACTTTCAGCAAGGCCTGAATTTGGTCCATTGACAGATGAAATTAATAGCATAGGGAAAAAGGTAGCTTTGGGAGGGGATGTTGCAGAATCTTTAAATGATATGTCAAAACATTTTCAATCCTTGAGATTAAAAAAGGCCGTTGCGCTGATAGTTACCGGACTAAGATCTGGGGGGGAATTAAGCGAGCTTTTGTCCCAGACTGCCGATAATTTAAGAAAAGAAACTTTTTTGGATCAGAAAATTAGGACGAATGTTCTTATGTACGTTATTTTTATATTTGTCGCAATAGGGATAGGTGCTCCGATGCTTTTTGGTCTCTCTTCTTTTCTAGTGGGAATTTTAAATGAAAATTTGGCCAAGATAGAGCTTCCTGAAACTTCTCCCATACCGATAACTCTTTCTCAAGTTAGCATTTCGTCTTCGTTTGTACAGTTTTTTGCAATATTTAGCTTGATAACTACCTCTATATTTGGATCATTTATTTTAGGGCTAATATCAAAGGGTAGCGAGAAAAGCGGAGCGAAGTACATTCCTTTGTTGATAATTCTTTCTCTTAGCGTGTTCTTTTTATCTAGGTATCTTGTTGGGCAATTATTGGGCGGTTTATTTGGGATTTAAGAAAGAGATGAAAGGAGGTCTTTACAGCAACAATTGGCTGTTGTTTCGTCAAAAGCTTCGAGATTTTTGATGTTGATTCCGGCCAAATTCTTGTTTTGTCCGCTTTTTATAATTTCTGTAGCTGTGCCTCCTGTGGAGTTTACAATATTAACTTTTATAGAGCCGTCTGGCGCAATATCAAGCAAATGTACTTGTATACCATCTGCTACGATTTTTTCATTAGTGTTCATAAAATATTTATTAGCTATTTGACTTTCAAATTCTGTAGCTGTGTTGACTTTTGTAATAGATAATTCGTTCTCTAGCATATTAATGGTCAATGGCTGGTTTACGCTTGCGGTGCTTACATCAATGTCTTCTTTAAATGCAAAATAATACCGCATACTTCCTGCGGTGGCTTCCATATAAACATTTGATTTGTAGTTATCATCAGAGGAGCTTAGGCTTGTTTCTATGCTTGGCCCAGAGCTATAAAGCATTAGGGTTTCTTCATAGTTATAATTTTCTCCGCTGAAACTTAGTTCATGATCTATCAAGGATGGAATGCTACTATGCGATAAGATTTCTCTAAAGAAATTAGCACCTGCTAGGTTAGTTCCCAGAGGTATTTCTTCTTTGGTTGAGAGAGCGTCAGAATCAATTTCTTCTTCAGTTAAATTTGAAGAGGTCCTTGTAACGGTCATTAAACTTGATGAAATATCTAATGCACCTATTGTGTCCTTCCCTTCTGCTTTATCTCCGACAACCAGAAGCATTTTTTGGAATTTTCCATTTTTTATAAATGGTACGGGATAATCTGAGTAATCAAATCCTTCAACAGAGCTATCTAAAACTTGAGGATTTTTATCTACAATTTTTATGTAAGTCCCTTTTAGACTATAGTTATCAAAAGATTTCATGAATTCTGTTGCCATCTTGGTATCTTCTGCATTGGTGCCTGCTATAAGCAATGCTGCATTATTACCGTTTTTAGAGAATTTTATCATGGCTTCTCCTGCCTTCAGGGGCCATTCTTTGCACTTTGGAAAATCAGAGAATTCTTCCAGCAATAGGTTTGCGCATGGGCCTCCGACAAAAATTATGTTATGGTCTTCTTTAAACTTAAGCTCGCTAGCTAGAATTGGCGAAGGAATTTGTTCGCCCAATACTGTTTTTTGGGAAGTTTTTATTTTAGTTATTGTTGAAGCTGATCTTGATATTTCGATTTCAGCTTTTACCTGATCTCCTGGAATTTTGAGTTCTACTTTATCTGAGGCTCCATTTGTTTTTGGATCTTTGATTATTATACCATATAAAGTTCTATGATCTTCGTCTTTTGTTCCTATATCTCTTGAAACCCACGTTAGATCCCCGTCATCTGCTGTGGCTGAGGTATTGCCAAGACCAGAGAAATCACTATTTGCAGAGTGTCTTAAATTTATCGTGGTATCATCACTTCCTTCAGTAGCCGCGGCTCCTTCAAAACCTAGAATATCTAATACCAAATCTAGGTTGTTTGCTGTACTAAAACTTCTTCTTAGATCTAATTGTATGTCAGTTCCTTTTGTGTTTTTATAGTTTACATCTGCTATGTTTATATCATCGCCAGTTGAGTCCATATTGAGAAATCCTGCTAATTTTTTTACATTAGTTGCATCTTCGTAGTATACTGCTGAATAATTTCCAGTTGAGTTATATATTATCCATATATTATCAGTTGTTGCACCATCTGCGGTTTCAATCGATATATCATAACCATCAACGTCCAGCTGTAAACCATTTGCGTCATCAACGGATTTGATTAGAATTGAATTTTTATTACTCCATGAGCTATTGAACTGCGATAGGTCTACTGTTGTTTTTTGTATAGTATATGTTGCGTAGTCACTAACTGTCAGTTTGTTAAATTTAATACAAATTATGTTATTAGGAAAACAGAGAGAGCCGCCTGAGGCTACCGCATCAACACCCGAACCATCGATATCGGTGGCGATGAACTTGTTTTTTATGCTTAAAAGCGGTCCTGAATGGGCCGTATCAGCATTTGTATCTAAAATGTTTGTGCTAGCCTTAGTTTTGAGATTTTTTATTATCCATGTCCACTGAACATCGTCTTTATCTTCGCCGATAAAAGGATCTGCGTCTTTATGTGTTGTGATCGCATCAGTGCCAACAACTAAGACTGCTTGGCCTGCCAATGCGCAGTCATCTGCACCTTCAACCAAGGTTCCTGAACATGCATCTGTGCAAATTCCCGAACTATAACCGGAGTCTAAGCAAACTGTATTGCAGTCTAATGAAAATACTACGGGAACTAGCATAATGCTCATTAAAATTAAAAAAAAGTATCTCATTTTTCCTCTTTTGCTCCTTAATATTGGCTAGGCCATTACAAATTTCATTAATCTTGATATTTATATCTTTCTTTTTGCTGGCTCAGAAAAAATCTAAGCCAATAACCATTTCCACGCAGGAATAATTCTTATTTTCTTGCCTTGTTTATTACTTCTTTAGCATTTTCCCTCTGAAGTTCCTTCAATAATCCCGTAAACAAATTTATTCTCTTTTTTCTTATATTGCCAAAATAATCAATCAGCTCTTTATCGAATTCTGTTTTTCTTAAAAATTTTAATGAAAACACAGATTACAGCTATAATAATGATTCCAATAGATCAGATCAAACGCAATGGAATCAAAATAGAAATTTCTTGAAAGGTTATATTCCAAGTAGCCAGGTATTCTCTCATATTTTCTTGATTTTCTACAGGAACCAAAATAACCGTATTTGCATACTTTATAGCTTTAAGTTTTTTTAGCATACCCGCTGTACCACGACCATACAAACTATAATAAAATCTCATCCTCTCTGACTTAGTCTTACCCTGGAGATTATAATGAAACATAATAATGGGCTTATAACCTAAACCCTCAGCAAAACTAATTTTATGTAGTAAACTATATCCTTCTGTTAGTATAGATTCTCTGGCTTGAAAATTTTTTTCAAATATTTCACAATATGTTTTACTTGTAACTTCCACAATTAATAACAAAGATTTTTCCAATGTTTTTCTAAATTCATAGGCTAATTGCAAATTTTTTTTATCTTTAAAAATTATAAGAATATCAATATCCCTGGGATTTTTTTTACCTTTAATTATAGAGCCAAATAAAAAAATATCAATTATTTCTGATCTATGATCATAAAATAACTTTTTAGATTGAAATTCTAAAATTTTTCTTAATGATTTTGATAACATTTTCTCTAATTTCCTTGCACGTTCCTTTATCTATCATTGTAGAATAAGTGGTTTGATAAATGGGAAAATATTTATCTAATATACTGTAATAGTTAGGAAAATCTCTTTGTAATATTCTAAAACGTTCTGTATGGTCTTTCGGTGTAAATTTGTTTTTATTAAATATAATAAGATCTAAAGCAACAAACAGCGTTTTGAAGTAGAGTATTGTCGCGGAAGTATAATCCTTGCTGTCATAAACTAATTCAGCCGAATTAAAAATAATCTTAATATTATTTAATAAAACATCTTCCATGTTGGCAATATAAACAAAAAACAACTTTTTAAACCTTTTGGTTTGTAATACCAGTATTTCTGATATACCAACATTAAAAGCCATTAATAACTATTTTGTTGGTAATATAGACAAATGGCTTGATTAAAGAATCTATTTGTTATTCATATCCCATCTCTTCTAAAACTATTTTCCCTCTTTTTTTACGATACTTTTTACTCTTTTTTATACAATTTATTCTTCTTATTTTTAATAATATTTATGTCTTTCTTTTCAGTTATCTTATTCAATTGTTTAATGTTTAACACCTTTCTTTTTTTCATATTCATTTTTCTCTTCTTTTTTATTACGCTTTATCCTTCTAGTAATTAAGTATGTCAATGAAAATATTAAAATTACAATTATTGTTATTGGTATTATTCCATAAATAAATACTTCAAATGTAAACCTCAAATAGCCCCATAATACAAATAGCGTTGTTATTCCCAATAATATTGCAATTCCTAACTTTCTATGCCTTTTAACAAGCTTAACTATTATATATATGAATAAAACTAATAGGATTACCAATACCGCCATAGGGATAATTACAAATAATAAATAGTCATTAGCGGTTAGTTCATCTTTATGTAAAATTCTTTTGAGTATCTTGTTTGGCTGGAAGGTTTTTGGCTTTAACCCTTCTTCTTGAATATCTGTTTCAGCTTTGTACGTGATGGCAAATAATGATAATCCTGGAGATTCTGCCTCGTATAAGTTAAAGTTTCCTTCTTCTGCAATTATTGTTGTAGGCAATGAAGCCCATTTTTCATTATTGTATCTGTATAGAACAGGATTTGTAAATCTCGCTGGGATTCTTAAAGTGAAAATTACGTTATTGATGAAAGAATCTGGCAAGTTAGTTGTTTTTACTTCAAAGTATTTGTATACCTTGCTTTGATATTTAATGTTAGGATTAGCTATTTCTTCTACTTTTATTTCTACGTTTTCAGACTCTTTGCTAGGATTTATCGTAATGGAAGGAATATAACTTAGCGGCGTTTCTATATTTAATGGCGAAACTCCTAGAGATTTTAATAGATATGTAGTTTCAGACCCGCTTTGTATTATTGATGATATTGATGTTGAAGTACCTGCTCCTGAAGAACTTCCGCCACCGCCGGGAGAACCTTCGCCAGGGCCTCCAACACCTTCAGATATAACTTCAATATAATTATTTCCAGCTAAATCCTGGGCTGTTGCTTGTGTAGCATTATTCGCAACAGTATCATTAGCATGGAATATAAATACCCATTGACCTGCTTGATATAAAACTACTGTATCATTAAAGAATTCATTTCCAGACTGCGATGGAGCCGTAATATTAAATGGAGGATTATTTGGAGGATCTACTTGTATTGTTACATTGCTAATTGCAACATTATCTGTTACTGTTGCGTTTACTTTAACTACTGTATTTAAAGCAACTATAGAAGTAGCATTGATCAAGGCATTATTAATACTGGGGTTAGTGGTATCTACTGTGAAATTAGCTGTTGTGTAATTCCTATTGCCAACAGTATCATTTACCCATACGTACACAAAATTACGTCCTTCATCCCAAGTTCGGGATAAGTTGGTACCTGGAGATTGCGGGGAGCTATTAGTAACACCAGAATTATTAGAGTACCACCAATATTGCCATAATGTTGTTGATTCTACTGCAGAGACATTAATATTTATAGTTGAGCGGCTATAATTTGTGTTGTTTACAGGAGAATCTAAGAAAATTCGTGGAGCTATGGTATCTACTGTGAAATTAGCTGTTGTGTAATTCCTATTGCCAACAGTATCATTTACCCATACGTACACAAAATTACGTCCTTCATCCCAAGTTCGGGATAAGTTGGTACCTGGAGATTGCGGGGAGCTATTAGTAACACCAGAATTATTAGAGTACCACCAATATTGCCATAATGTTGTTGATTCTACTGCAGAGACATTAATGTTTATAGTTGAATAACTATAATTTGTGTTATTTATCGGAGAGCTAACATTAATTCTAGGAGCCCTTGTGTCTACTGTGAAATTAGCAGTTGCCGAATTTATATTGTTTGACGTATCATTAATATAAACAATTATAAAATTATGCCCCTCATCCCATGTCCGCTGCTGATTTCCCAGAGTACATATTCCTATATCAGGGTTGCAAGAGAGGTTAGTTCCTAAAGCAAAAAAAGATGAATTAAACTGCCCTGATGAATTAGTATACCACCATCGCGATACATCTGTAGATGTAGATGTAATATTTAAGTCTATTCTTGCAATAGAATGATTTGTGTTGTTTAATGGAGTTGTTATAGTTATAGTTGGGGCTGTTGAATCCCAGCTTGTTATTGAGATATTGTTTTCTAATGTGGGCGAATAAAATGAATTATAAGAGCCATTTCCAGCGTAGAATATGAATTTTAGAGATATGTTGTTAGGAGTTCCAATAGCAGTGTCTGTGATTTTATTATTTGTAAATGCAGCTTCAGGATAATACACATAATCATTTCCAGAAGAGTTTCCTATAGAAACATTTATTACAGAACTAAATGACGTTGTTGAATTTATTGTTATATTCGCTTTATTTTCTCCTATTGTGCTAGATACATTTACATTTTTATATATCTGCTCTCCTCTCGGGAAAAAGCGAGAGGATTGATTATTATACAAAGATAATACTTGAGCTGCGGTTAGTGTTGTATTAAAGATCATTACTTCATCTATAGTGCCGTTAAGATTATTGCTTCCGTCACTAGCTTGTGTCCCTAACCTAATAAGTGTTTGTGTAGTTAATAGACCTTCACCAGCCTTAGATATAACACTAGCATTAGCAGTGCCATTTATGTATAATGTCTGATTTCCCGTGGAATCGTCATACGTTGCAGCAAGAAAATACCATCGATTTGCAGAAACATCAGGAATACGTATTATAGTTCGAGCATTTCCAGAAGCATTAACTGTTCTAAATTCAATATCAGTATTAGCTTGCCACCATAGAAGACTCCCGAATTTCTGATGAATGATATTCTGGGTGGTGGACAATGTATTGAAGTTTACCCAAATAGTCCAGCTCATATTACTTGAAGGAAGCAAGGATGTGGGAACAGTTGCATCAACATAGCCTCCGGCACCAGTAAGCTCATACCCCCCGCCAATTATTCCTGAATTATTATAGGAGATATTTCCAGTAATGACTCCGTTAAGATTATTTCCAGAATAATCATAAGTGGTCGTTGCGCTGGCATTAGTGTCAAATGGAAAATAGAAAATCAGATTAGTAGCATTAACAAAGCCTGTAGTTGTATTACCAATTGTTAAATGCGTGAAATTATTTTCTGCTGTAACATTAGTTAATGAGCAAGTTCCAGTACAAGCTCCAGTATCTGTAATATTTGTCTGACCTTGAGTTTCAAAAATGAAACCTTGAGTAGAAAAGTCTTGTTTTATGGGTTCTTGTTCAATAATTTCTTCTTTTTCTTCTTGCTCTTTAGGAATGGCTTCTTCTGATACTGGTTGTGTTATTATGCTAGTGATGTTCTCTGCTGGTATTTGGAAGGTTGCTTCTTCTGGAATGACAAAATCATAAATATCTTCTACTGAAAACCCAGTTATATCTTGAAGCCCTTTGAAATCAAATATCTTTTCTAAAGATAGAGGAAATGAGTTTTCTTTTACAAATACTTCGCTTTTTATTCCGGTAATGCTAACCAGGAATAAGATAAGCAAGGCTAGCAAAACTATCCTAAGTTCTTTTGATTTTTGATTATTTCTTTTTTCCACTTACTATTTCAAATGTGATATACCATTTGCCTTTATCGTAATTGAATACAACGAGATATTTTTTAGAAGAATCTAATCCAAAGAGAAGAGGCGTGGGAATAGTAGTTTCGTAACTTCCACCTCTTTTGTATAATTTTCTTTTTAGGGCCTTCAAGCTAAATAATATAGGATAAGACGGTTGTATTTAAATCTTACTTATTAATATAGATATAAATATACTTATTTTTCTACTTATATAGGTATAGCTTCTAAATATTTGCATTACTAATGAACATTTATCGAGAATTAGCTGATTTTTCTAAAGACTACCCTGCCTTTGAGATTTTCTTCCAGATAATTAGCGCATTTTTTCGTCATTTCTCCGTTAGATAAAAAGAGAACTGGCAATTTCTGCTTTCTGCCTTTGTCAGTTGCAAGACTAAGATCGGCTTCATTTATTTTTTTCTTGTTTTTGGCTAAAACGAAAAATTCTAATGGGCCTAAGTCTGAATTTATCTTTATTTTTCCTTCTACCTCTCTTTTCTTTTTGATTGGGCTTAATTCTAGCATAGCTATATTTTTGTTTTTGAAATAACTGGATACTTTGATAGAGAATTCGTCTTGACTACTTATTGTGCTGTCTCTTCTTTGTTGCTCTAGTTCGGCATATTTTGTTAGTTTATCTTGTGATTTGGCCTCAATTGTTGGCATTTCTGGTTCTTTTTGCTTTGCTAGGTTTAGCAATTCCTTTGCTTCTGATTCTTGAGTCAGGTGCCATCGCCAATATAATTCTCCGTTGAGCTCTAATGGAATTGAAAAATCTTTGATTGATCTTAGGGCAATTCTAATTGGAGGAGTGCAGTCTTTGTCTTTTAGGATTTGATGACTCCTTAAAAGCTCGTAAGCTTCTTTTTCTTTTGATGGCAAGTGCGAATATAAAATAGATAGTTTGTTTTCTTGTCCCGAGATGTAATAAATAGGGCTGCTTCCTATTTTGCCATTTGAAACCAATAAGGTTTTTTGTTTTACTAATTCACTTAAAACTGCGCCCGCAAAAATAGTATCTTTTTCTAGTTTTCTTGATATTTGGATTGGTAAAAGTGGGCCTTCTGTTTTAACTATACTGATTATCTTCTCTTTTATTTGATTTAAATCAACCATCTGTGATGAAAAAATAATTTGTTGCTTATAATGTTTTATGTAATGCTAGATAGTGATTAAAATCTTTTCTATGGCTTTACCCATCCTGATTCCCAGAAACTTACATCTTTTTCTGCGTCTACAATTGCCAATAATAGTTTTTTCCTTGTGCTGTGCGCGACCCTGTTTTTTGCTGCGAAATCAAACCATGTTAAAACATCAGTTTCAAATACAGGGAAAACGATCCATTTAGCGTGATCTTCGCCTGGCTTAATGCCCCTGTCATAAACGCGGAAGTCTGCTCCGAATTTTAATGCTGTTTTTATAATATAGCCACGGCTTCTTAATTCTTTGTAAACTGCATACCTTACTGTGAATTTTGGCTCAAATTCCTTTGCTTTTTTGACAAATGCTTCTGTTTTCATGATTTTGTTTTTTTCATCATAAACATTCATTTTAGCGGTTTCAATCAAGTAAAATGCTTCAACCAGGCTATAAATTATTTTATTATCTTTTAGCTCACCGAACCTGCTTTTATCGTATGTTGATTTTGCTTCTTTGCTCTCAGAATAAACCGTTTCATTCGAGAAGATTGCTTTGAATTTTTTATCTGTCATAAAACTAACTTAAATAACAAATTATTTAAAAACCTTTGTGCTGACGCTTTGAGTATGGAGCTTGTTTTTTTAGGTACTTCTGCGATGGTTCCTACGAAAGAAAGGAATCATTCTGGTATTTTAATTAGATATAAAAGGGAGAATATTCTTATGGATTGTGGTGAAAATATCCAAAGGCAGCTAAGATTTGCCGGAATTTCTGCGGCTAAAATTACTAAGCTGTTAGTTACGCATTGGCATGGGGACCATATTTTAGGCATACCCGGGCTGATACAAAGTTTGGCTGCGAGCGATTATCAGAAAATATTGGAGGTTTATGGGCCTGTGAAATCTAAGAGCTTTATGAACAAAATTACCAGTGTTTTTTTGCTAGAGGGCAAGGTGGATTATAAGGTGATGGAAGTTAGCGGGAGGTTTTATGAGAATGAAGATTTTATTTTAAAGTCTTATAAAATGAAACATACTGCACCATGCTTGGCTTATTGCTTTATTGAGAAAGATAAAAGAAAAATCAATATTGATTATGTAAAAAAATTTGGAATAAGCAAGCATCCTTTGCTAAAGGAGTTGCAAAACGGGAAAGATATTGTTTTTAATGGCGAGAAGATAAAGGCCAAGGATGCTACGATTATTAAAAAAGGAAAGAAGATAGTCTATATTACTGATACAAAGATGAATGATAATTGCTATAAGGCTGCTGAAGATGCTGATGTATTGATTTGCGAGGCCACTTTTGCTAAAGAATTGGAAGAGAAAGCTAAAGAATATTTTCATTTGACTGCTGAACAAGCCGGGATGATAGCGAAGAAAGCCAAAGTGAAGAAATTAATATTGACGCATTTTTCCCAGAGATATAAAAATACTGATAAGTTGCTAAGAGAAGCTAAGAAAGTCTTTAAGAATACTATTTGTGCTGAGGATTTTATGAAAGTTAAGATTGACTCGTGATCATGTTAAACATAAAGTTTAAATATCACTAAATCTCACTAATTCTATGGAAATACGAACAAAAGCAAGGAAATGGGGAAGCTCATTAGCCATAATTATTCCAAAAGAAATAGTTGAAAAAAGGAAAATCAAAAAAAATGAAGAGATTACAGTAACCATTGAGAATAGCAGGCCTAAAGCAGGGGTTCTATTTGGTTTTTTGAAAGACTGGAAAAAATCAACTCAAGAAATCAAAGATGAAACGCGGCGCGGCTGGGAATCTGAAAGCGATCGAAAAAAATGGAAGGGCTGAATTACTTTTTTGATACGTATGCCATCATAGAAATCGTAAAAAAGAATAAAAATTATGCAAAGTACAGAGATGAAGAAGCAACCATAACAATTTTTAATCTAGCCGAGATTTATTGGTCGGTTTTGAATGAATTTGGAGAAGAAAAGGCAGACATCGTATTTGATGGATATAAAAAAGCAGTTGTAGAAATCAATGATGAAACTCTTAAGGAAGCAATAAAATTCAGAAAAAAACATAAAAACAAGGATCTGTCATATGCAGATTGTATCGGCTATATATATGCACTCAAACATAATTTAGTTTTCCTTACTGGTGATAAGGAGTTTGAAAAATTAGATAATGTTGAGTTTGTTAAATAGGTTTTCTATAATCAAGCGGCTTTTTTTAATTTTTTTATTTTTTCTTCCAGCTTTAGTTTTTTTAATAGTTCCTTGTATCTGTTTCTTATTGTGACTTCTGTTACTCCTGCGATGTCTGCTACTTCCCTCTGGGTTTTTTTCTCATTGTTTATTAAAGCTGCCACGTATAAGCTTGCTGCGGCTATTCCTGTTGGACCTCTGCCGGAGGTTAATTCTGAATTTTCTGCCATTTCTAAAATTTCGACTGCTTTGCTTTGGGTATCTGGAGTTAATTTTAATGCACTTGCAAATCTTGGAATGTAATCTAAAGGATTACTTGGCAGGATTCTTATGCCTAGCTCTCTTGTGACGAATCTATAAGTTCTTCCGATTTCTTTTTTGTCTATTCCTGATGCTTCTGATAATTCATCTAATGTTCTTGGTACTTCATGGCGCCGGCATGCGGCGTATAGTGCTCCTGCAACTACTGATTCCATGGATCTTCCTCTAACTAGACCTCTTTGGACAGCTAACGTATATATCCTAGATGCCTCCTCTTCTACTGATTTTGGCAATTTTAGATAGGAAGCCACTCTTTTTAATTCTGACAATGCTAATTTTAGGTTTCTTTCTATTGCTGTTGAGATCCTGTATTGCCACTTTCTCAATCTGAAGAACTTATTTCTGCCTTTTCCAGATAATTTGAAAATATCTCCTTTTTGGCCAACGTCTGTGCCTAAACCGCGATCAAACTTGCTATAGCTTAAAGGAGCTCCAGTTCTTCTTCTTTTATCTGACTGGTCTGAATCAAATTCACGCCATTCCTGGCCAAAATCAACTAATCTTTCTTCAATTACGAGACCACAGTCTTTGCAGATGACTTCTCCTTTCTCTTTGTTGAGATTTAAATTAATGCCCCCGCATTCTGGGCACTTTTTAATATATGCTGGCATAAATCCCCCCACAATATATTAATTACAGTATAATAAGCTTTATAAATAAATTACATAAGTTATATATAAAGGTTTCTATTTTATATTTATTTACTATAAAGTGGTTATAAATGTAAAACTTTAAAAAGGATGAAATATATAATAATTTATCAAAAATAGTCAAGATAGGACTTGCATTTGACAAAAATGGATGATGAAACACTTAACAAAAGACTCAAGGAATTAGCCAATGTACCTGTTAAACCTGTAATGGGCATAGATGAGCTTATAGAAGCAGGAAGAAATTCAGAAGGTGATGTAGCTTGTAATCCTGTTCATATTCTTTTTTTGTTGGCTAGAGGGGCTCAACCAGAAACTATGAATAAAAAAATTGGAGATTGTTATAAGCATAGCGTTATTTATGAAGATAAGAGATATGTTACGACAACATCTATCGCTATGGATGAATTAGCAAGTATAGCTAAGGAATATGCTTTACCTATCAAAGGCCGAGAAAATGGGCTTATATCATAGTATTAAAAAATTTCTGTTGCTCTAAATAAAAAATGACCGCAAATCCATTATCAAAGGAACAAATTGAGGAATTGAATAGAATTTAAGACAAGAAAAGTTTAATAATAATGCTTTATTATAATGTTTCGAAGCAAAATGGTAAAATCAAAAGAATTTGAGTTTTATGTAAAGGCTGATTTGCGCAGGTATGAAGGTAAATATATTGCTATTGTGGAAGATAAGGTAGTTGCATCTGGTAATAATGCTAAGGAGGTTTTCGAAGAAGCAAAGAAAAAAACAGGCAAAATACCCACTATGGCCAAAATTCCAAGGGAAGAGACTTTAATATTAACATTAAAATGGAAGTAGAATTTGATTTTAAAGAAGAGCAAAGTAAACTCTTTGGCCCTATACTAAGGCCAGTAGCAAGGGTGTATTTTATTAGTGGTGGTGTAGAGTATCCAGAACATGTTTATGTTGATTCTGGAGCAGATATAACATTGATTCCGAGGTCTATTGGTGATATTTTAAATTTTGAAATAGAGAAAACAGATAAGATTACAGAGATAAAAGGAATAGGCGAACAAGGAGTTCCTATCATAATAAAAAAATTAAAAATTAAGATAGGTGAAAAATTAATAGATACGAGGATTGCATGGGCATTAATAGAAGAAGTTCCCTTACTTTTAGGCAGAATGGATGTTTTTAATTTATTTAATATCACTTTTAAAGAGAATAAAAAAACAATTTTTACAGATTAATTTTTAAAAAAATGGATAATCCATTATCAAAAGAGCAAATTGAGGAACTAAATATGATTTCACAGTTACCAATAGAAGAGCAAAAGAAAGAATTGCCTGGATTCTTGAAGACATTAAGCCGCGAGCAGGTAGAATTTTTAAAAAGACAGCAAGGAACGAGTTGTCCTTACTGCGCTATAGCCGAGGGAAAGATAGAAGCGAGAAAGGTCTATGAGGATGAAAATTTAATTGGGGCTTTAGAGATAAATCCTGCCAATAAAGGACATGTTGTTTTGTTTCCTAAGAAACATTATGAGATTTTGAATCAGATTGAGGATGTTGGGCATTTGTTTAATATTGCTAAGAGAATTTCTGGAGCTATTTTTGAATCTGTTAAAGCAGAAGGAACGAATATTTTTGTTTCTAATGGTGCAAGTGCTGGACAAACGGTACCACATGTTGCTGTGCACATTGTCCCTAGATTCAAGGATGATAAATTCAAATTAGGATGGGAAAAAGCCGATATTAAGGATAAGGAAATGGATAAGATAAGGGAGAAAATATTTGATAAATTAGATACTGTAAGTGGAGAAAAAGATGAAATAAAAGAGATTGAAGTAATAAAGGATTTGGATGAAAGCTATGAGATTAAAAGGATTCCTTGATATGACCTAAATTATACTTTGATGTAACCCAGCAAAATCAAAAGCGCTAATAAGGCTATTATTAATGATATTGCCATCTTGTCATGTTTTTTATAAAAAGAATAAATTATTGCAATGTTTACCAAGATTATCCCGAATATTTCAAATCCTACCATTATTTGTGTTCTAATTGGTTTATATATGTTCTAAGTTAGCATATGACCTTCATTTACTGATTTAAAATTACAAAAATATGTTTCCAAGCATCAAAGCAAATATAGTTCCGATTAAAAAAGGAGGGACAAACGGAATGCCTTCTTTTATTAAAACCTCTCCTATTCTTAGATTTTTCAACTCTGCTATATGCCTTTTTTCTATGGTAGTCCTTTTGCTTAATATAATTTTGTTTCTTAGTTTTACATCTTTGGCAAGCCAGTCACCTTCTACTAGCTTATGGATGGGGATTTTTTTGAAGAAATAGAGACTTTCTACCGCCTTTATTGCTGAGAATAGGTAAAAATAACCTGCAGACACTATGGCTAAGAAGAGAAGGATTAGTTTTAGTGTTAGTGATTTTGTTATAAAAACCAATATAAAAAATACTATAGATGTGATTATTGAGGTGGATATGACCATTTGATTTTTTTTGAAATTAATTAATGATTTGAATTCTGACTTAAATGCCTGAATGTTTTTTGATATTAAATAAATGGACCAAGCCACACTATAAATTGCGCCGGCTATAAGGATGTAGACAAATAAGATTAAGAGAAATGGAAATCTGCTTTCCTGTAAGTAAAAAGGCTTTGTGGCCAACATCGTTCCAAGGC
>ERZ1292623.1118-Hain-H51-01um-R1-1118-length-26549-cov-5_pt1 | contig 26549 bp, 34 predicted proteins | sample MGYA00564398_ERZ1292623 | MGnify/ENA primary metagenome ERZ1292623 (study PRJEB36523, sample SAMEA6512633) | groundwater metagenome | collected 2019-01-07 | study: AquaDiva: Metagenomics assemblies of 32 groundwater samples | reverse complement strand
ATCCAGCCACCTCATGCCAGAGCATCTCCACTCCTTGCAGAGGGAAGGAAGATCGGTTTTGGTGATTGACTTCAATCTTCGGGTTCTTGGTCTGTGTGCGAGAGAGGTACATCTCGAAGGTCACGGGACCTCGGGGTGTCGGAATCTCAATCACTTCTCGTCGGCCAGGAAACTGGATGGGCTTAACCATTACTTTGGTTTGAGTACCATCCTCGCTGATTACGACTATCTCCAACCGAATTTCGGTTTCCCTAATTTTGGCGGAGAAGGCTTCAGCGAGAAAGTCGGCGAGGAACTGCGCCGGATTAGCTTCTTTCGCCAGCTGACGTAAGGCCGCTGGCTCAATGTCTTTGACATCAATGAAGGTCGACGCCACCTCACCACCGCTCGTGAGACTGAATCCCGATTCGAGCCACTTATAGTCGAAGGCCACTTCTGCCTTTCCCTCAATCGCTTCGCGATCAAGGCTAATTTGAAAGAAAGAGGTCTTCGGCTTGGCATCGCGCTTTCGGGTAATCATTCGATACAGTCTGGCGATTGCGGTTGGCGCTAGGTTGCCGATACCCTTCTCACCAATGTCTTTCGGACCTTTCCGTCTGGCTCCGATTTGGGCGATCCTTTGCCGCATTTCCTCAAGTGAGGCACCATCGCCATTATCTCTCGCTTGGAGCGTTCGACGCTCTAAGTTGAGAATGATTCGACCCCATTTGCTTTTGGCGTCGAGGATGTTTTGGGCGATTTCTCTGACCACTTCCTCTACTCTCTTGTAGTGGTTGGCCAGATGAAAGATGGTGTTGCCGGCATGGAAGCCAACGGTAAGCTGACCAATGTTACTCGGTATGGTTGGGTCAACCATGGTTGCCACCATTCGATCTCCCTTTCTGAAGGCTTTCGCCTTCTTCTTCGATCACCTTATCCCTCATTCTTTCATTTGTTAGGGCTCGGGTGAGACTCAAAAATTCGTTGAATTTCGACCCGAGTAGCTCACGTAGCTGCCAACGAGTCTCCTCGTCGGCCACAAACACAAGCCAATAGAGGAAGATGGAAATTTCGGTGATCTTGCCCGCCGCCACCAGAACTTCTGGTGGCGGCGCGAGTTTCGATCGACTGGCTGCCTTCTTTGAGATAACCAGTGAAGGCTCGGCCGCCGCGGCCTCGCCACCGAGTAGCTTCTCGAGTTTGGCGACGATCTTTTTTCTTTTCGGATCGTACCGGCCGGCGATAAGGTCGCGAGCCGTCGATTCCGATAGACCAGTCTGTCTGGCAAAAGCCGCGGCGCTAGGGATATTTTGACTCCTCATCCACTCGGTGATTCGTTTTTGCCACGTTTTTTGGGAAACCGCCTCTTGGTCCAAATGCCAACCTCCTTTCTTTTAGTTAAAACAACATCGGGTGGTTTAGACAGCGAGCAGTTTTCTTTCGTCGAGAGCGACTTGGGGTTTGGTCTTTCCAGACCAAACGACCTCGCCGTTCACGATGAGACGGAAGTTGTTCGAATCATTTCTTGCCGGTTTGGCCGCCGGATTGGTGACCACGGTCTGAGTTGAACCCTTCGATTCCGCCTTCGCCGGCACCTGGCGATTGTTTTTGATTTTTCGCCAGTGTTCAGAGAGAGCTTTCTTTCTCAACCTGGTTCCAAACTGGGTGTTGAACAGCCTCAACCTCTTGGCCCAACCCAAATCGTCGTTGGTTGCCAAGGTAGTGAGGAGGGTGTCCATTTCTGGAGTGTAAGCGGTCAGCCTTCGGATCTGGGGTTTGGTCGCTGCCAGCTTCTTGGCCGGTTTAAGCCCAAGCAATTCCCATTGCTTTTGAATGAGGCCCCGACCGGTGCGGTTGGTATTGAAGCGGGTGTTGAAGTCTGTGGCCGCTGCGGCCAAGGCTTCTTTGCCCGATTCTTTGTGGCTCAAGGGTGGAATACCCTTCAACCACTCTTCCTGTTCTGGAGTGTACTTGGGGGCGAAACTGCCTGATCTAGGCATAATCTTCTGCCTTTCTTTTTATGGTCTTTCTACCGAGCTTTGGGCACGCGCCAATTCTTGGTTTTCAAAGACCTATCCAGATTTATACCTACCATAGATCAGTTTAATAGTCAATATGGAACTGGATCAATTTATGGTAGATGTGGTGTATTAAATAAAACATATGAAAAATCAAGCTTTTTTGAGACTTTTAGTTGTCGCCATTATTTTAACTTTGATCTTGCCGGTTTTAGGACCGGTTTTAGCCGAAGAGACGATTGAAGTTGCGCCCACCGAGGAACCGGTCTTAGCCGAGAATGTGGAAGCGGTACAAGCTCCGGTAGTGGCCGAGGCGCCAGCAGTGGTAGCCGCGGCGCTCGCTTCGAGCGTCACTAGCCCAGCCAACAACTCGACCTTTAACGTTGGTCAGGCCATCACCTTCACCGCGGCCGGTTCTGGTGGTACACCTCCCTACGCTTATACTTGGAATTTCGGCGACGGTTCCGAAGCTTTCGGTCAGTCTCATGCCAAGACTTACACCACGGCTGGTACTCGCACCGCCACCCTCACCGTTACCGGCTTCAATCGTCAGACAAGTCAGTCTTCGGTAGTCCTCACTATTGCTGGCGAAGGCAATCCTAATCCAGGCAGCACTCTTGCTGTCTCCTTCACTAGCCCAGCCAACAACTCGACCTTTAACGTTGGTCAGGCCATCACCTTCACCGCGGCCGGTTCTGGTGGTACACCTCCCTACGCTTATACTTGGAATTTCGGCGACGGTTCCGAAGCTTTCGGTCAGTCTCATGCCAAGACTTACACCACGGCTGGTACTCGCACGGTTACGTTAGGTATTCATGACTTCAATCAGGTGGTTAATAGCGCCACCCTTACCGTCAATATTGTTGATAATGTTACTCCCGGCCCTGACCCTGTTGAAACTCTCACTATCTCAAACATCCGCGTTACCGACATTGCCGCGACGAGCGCCATTATCCGTTGGACGACCAACCGAGCCGCCTCGAGCCGCGTCATCTACGACAACACTTCACATGCGAGCATCGCCGGCCAATCAGCGCCAAACTTCGGTTACGCCAATTCCACCGCCACGAGCGACACTACGACTAAGGTTATCGAGCACGCCGTTACCGTGAGCGGTCTCGCCGCCAGCACTACTTACTACTTCCGCGTTATCTCTCAATAACTTATAATTGAGCGGTGAAAGAAAAGTGGGAAATCATCTTCATCGTGCTCGTCCTCTTAGGGGCGATCGGAATCTTCGTCGTCCAGATCTATTATTAATGGATCTCAAACCTTACACCACTTTCGGCGTCGCCGGGCGAGCCGAACGATTCGTCCAAGTTAGGAGTCCCGAAGAATTGGTAGCCAAGGTTAAAGAGGCGCGACGGGCCAAACTCCCGTACTACTTAATTGCTGGCGGCAGCAATGTCGTCTTTAGTGACGAAAATTTCCCCGGTCTCATCATTCGTTACTTTAATCCTCGGGGCAAAATTTCTCATCAAGTTCGCCGCGGCAGATTGATCGTTGATGCTGGTGTACCATTAGGGCAACTGATCAAAGCGGCCATTAAAAATAATTTAGCGGGGATGGAAACTCTCTCGGGGATCCCCGGCACGGTCGGTGGGGCGATTGTGGGCAATGCCGGCGCTTATGGACAGTCAATCTTGGATTGCCTAGTGCGGGTGCAAATTTTCGATGGGCAAAAAGTTAAATGGCTGACCAAAAAACAATGCCAGTTCACCTATCGCCACAGCGTTTTTAAAGAAAAAAAAGGTAGTAAATGGTTAATCTTGAGGGCTGAATTTAAACTGAAAAGGGGAGACAAAAAAGAGTTAGCCAAGAAGTCGCGCGAGATTATCAAGATCAGATTAAAGAAATACAATCCAAGTCTGCGTTGCCCCGGGAGCTTCTTCAAAAACGTGTTAGTAAAAGATATATCGAAGAAATCTCTAAAGTTAATTGACCCAAATAAAATTCGAGGTGGTAAGATTCCAGCCGGCTATCTACTTGAAACGGTGGGGGCGAAGGGGATGAGGGTGGGCGATATTTACGTGGCTGGTTTCCACGGTAACTTACTCGTCAACGACGGTCACGGCACTTATCGTGACGTGATCACCCTCGCCACAAAACTTAAAAAATTAGTCAAAGCCAAATTTGGCATCACCCTTGAAGAAGAAGTGCGGTATATAGTATAATCACGACATGAAGAACTTCACTGCTGTTTATAAAAAACATGGTCGTTGGTATCTTGGTTGGGTGGAAGAAATTCCAGGCATCAACACCCAAGGCCGAACAATCAGAGAAGTTAAGGAAAATTTGCGCGAAGCCGCTAAGTTGGTGTTTGAGACAAACCGCGCACTTGTTCGTGGTGGTTTGAGGGGGAAGTTTATTAAAGAAGCTCTCTCCTTTCGTTAATTTAGTATATGAAGCGGCGAGATTTAATTCGCCACTTAGTTGATAATGGTTGCATGTTAGTTCGGGAAGGAGCTCGACATAGTGTATTTTGTAATTTAGAAACTAGCCAGACTTCTTCCGTCCCGAGACATACAGAGATTGATAATTTTTTAGCCAAGAAAATATGTCTAGACCTAGGAATTATTATTTCCGATAAAAAGTAATTTTAAAAATGCCTTGGCTCATTCCACTTGTCCTATTAATCCTCTTCGAAGCCTTGGCTGACATTCTGGCAAAAGAGTGGTCACTGGGGCGATCGTGGTTCTGGCTCCTATCAATCGGTGCTTACATCATTGCTAATAGCTTCTGGCTCTTCGCTCTTAAGGATGGCTCGGGGCTTACCCGTGGCGCCATGATATTCTCGGTTGCTTCGGCGATTCTTGCCATTATCATTGGCATCGTGCTTTATCATGAATCCATTTCTCAAACTGAATTAATCGGCGTTGGCATCGGCGTGATCTCTCTCATCTTCATGCTCTGGTAGAGCCGCTTTTTTTGTGCCCAAGATCGTGATAAAGTGAGGGGAAATATGGAGTACAAATTAACTGTGGGGCTCGAGGTGCATGCCGAGCTCAAGACGAAGACCAAGATGTTCTGCTCGTCGAAGAATGATCCCGACGAAGAGCGACCGAATGTGAATATCTGCCCCGTCTGCTTGGCTCATCCGGGTACCTTACCCACGATCAACGAAGAAGCCGTGAAGCACGTTTTGCGCGTCGGCCTCGCCGTGGGGGGCAAGCTCGCCGACTTCACCGAGTGGGATCGGAAGAATTATTTCTACCCCGATCTGCCTAAGGGTTACCAGATCAGTCAGTACAAGTACCCACTCATCTCGGGTGGCGAATTGCTGGGAGTGGCGCTAACGCGCATCCACCTTGAGGAAGACACGGCTCGATCGGTGCACTCCTCGATCCGCCTCGGCGGACTCGGAGCCGGCGATAAGGGTGGGGGTAGTCTCATCGACTTCAATCGCGCCGGCGTGCCGCTCATGGAACTGGTAACGGAGCCGGTGGTCACGAGCGCCAAGCAAGCCGGTGACTTCGCGCGCGAACTCCAGCTTCTCCTTCGCTACCTCGGCGTGTCGGAAGCTAATATGGAGAAGGGGGAGATGCGAGTGGAGGCAAATATTAGTATTGCTCCCGAAGGCAGTCGCGGCACCAAGGTCGAAGTTAAGAATCTCAATTCCTTCCGGAGTGTCGAAGGCTCGATTGATTACGAATTTAATCGCCAGCGCGAGCTCCTCGAGCGGGGCGAGCGGGTAGTGCAAGAGACGCGCGGTTGGGATGAGAATAAGAATGTGACTTACAGCCAACGAGAGAAGGAGTCCGCCCACGATTATCGCTACTTCCCTGATCCCGACTTACCCAAACTTAAATTAAGCCAGATTAAAGATTTCGCTAATTTAACCGAAACGTTACCCGAACTGCCGTGGCAGAAGCGCGCGCGGTATCTGGCCGACTATGGTTTGAAGGCAAGCGACGTTGAGACGATCATTAGCGACAAGCGTTACTACCACTTCTTCGACGAAGTGGCGCAGAAGCTGGTTAAGCCCGAACTGGCGCTTCTCGCCGCCAACTACCTCCTCACCGATCTTTCGCGGACGACTAAAGATTGGCCCACCGTTCACGACTACGTTGAACTTGTGGTGATGCTAAGTGAAGGCGAGATCTCCTCCCGCGTGGCGAAAGATTTAATTATGGCCGGACTCAACAAGAGCCCTCGTCTCCTCGCCAAAGAGAAGGGTTGGCTCCAAGAAAGTGACGAAAGCACGCTCCGCGATATTGTGAATCAAGTGATCGCCAAGAATCCGAAAGTCGTGGCCGATTATCAAAATGGGAGGAAGGAGTCACTCCAATTTCTCGTTGGACAGGGGATGAAGTTGTCCCAGGGCGCCGCTAATCCCCAGGTGTTGAAGCAACTAGTGGAAGAAATTTTGCAGTAGCGGTGGTATAATTGAGGGATGAGAAAAGTACGCGTGGCCATTAATGGTCTAGGTCGGATCGGGCGCGCCTTCCTTAAGCTCGCGCTTAAGCGTGAGGAGCTCGAGGTGGTGGCGGTGAATGATCTTGGTGATCTGCCTAACCTTGCTTATTTATTAAAGTACGACAGTGCTTACGGCCAATCTGGTCTTAAGGTGGAAACTCGGGATGGAAAGTTGGTGATTGATGGCCGCGAGATTAATTTCTTACAAGAGAAGGAGTTAAATAAATTACCTTGGCATAATCTCCAAATTGATGTGGTGGTGGAGTCGACGGGTCGTTTCGAGAGTTACGACTTGGCGAAGACTCATCTTGAAGTCGGTGCGCGGAAGGTGGTCGTCTCGGCGCCGATTAAGGGTGATCCAATCCCCGGCATCCCCGGCGGGACGATCCTTATGGGGATCAATGACGATAAGCTCGCCACTTGCCAGATCACTTCCAACGCTTCTTGCACCACCAACTCGGCGAGTCCGGTGATCAAGATCTTGCACGAGACGATCGGCATCGAGAAGGCGATTCTTAATACCGTCCACGGTTACACTGCGACCCAGAAGCTAGTTGATGCACCCGACGCTCGTGACTTCCGCCGCGGCCGGGCCGCGGCGGTCAACATTGTGCCCTCAACCACCGGCGCCGCCATTTCGGTCACGGAGGCGATCACTGATCTCAAGGGTAAGTTCGACGGCATTGCCCTCCGCGTGCCGGTGGTGACGGGCTCGCTCGCCGACATTACCTTCATTGCCCGACGCGCGACGACGGTGGAGGAGGTGAATAAAATTTTAAAGCAAGCCGCGGCGGAGCCGCGCTGGCAGGGGATCTTCGCTACCACCGAGGAGCCACTCGTCTCGTCCGACATTGTGGGTAGTCGCTACGCCTCACTTGCCGATCTCGCGCTCACTAAGGTGGTTGGGGGCAATCTCGTTAAGGTGATGGCGTGGTACGACAACGAGATGGGCTACACCCACACCTTGATCGAACACGTCATCAAAACCGGCGGTGTAATTTAATTATTAGAAAATGTAAATTTATGAAAAAAATATTACTCATCTTAGTGTTAGTCATCGTCGGTCTATTTGTTTATAAAAATTACTATACTCCCAAGGTGATATCTGAAAATTATTACCCCGTTCTTTCTTGCTCGGATACTGATGGTAAAGATATTTATGTAAAAGGATATACAAATTATGAAAGAGATGAGCCTGGAGAAAGCAATAGATATGAATCTCCAGATACTTGTGAATCTCATCCAAAAGCGAAAAAGGATGTTTTGAGGGAGGGTTGGTGTGAGGCAAATGTTTACAAAGAAATTAGAACAACCTGCGGTTATGGTCGTAGCTGTGTCGACGGGGCTTGCATATAGTCCATCGTTATAATGAAAATCTTTCTCGGCACCGATCATGCGGGGTTTGAGTTGAAGGAGGTGCTGAAGAAGTACCTGCGCGAGCTCGAGTATGAGGTGGCCGATGAGGGCGCCTTCGTTTACGATCCGGCCGATGATTACCCCGACTTTATCGAGATTGTGGCGAAGCAGGTGGCGAGCGATCCAGAGAACAATTGCGGCATCATCCTCGGTGGCTCGGGCCAAGGTGAGGCCGTCTGCGCCAATCGCTTTAAGCACGTGCGCGCCGCCGTCTACTATGGTGGTAATGGCGAAATTTTGAAGCTATCGCGCGAACACAACAATGCCAACGTCCTCTCACTCGCCGCTCGCTTCCTCGATGCCGATCAGGCTAAACTCGCGGTTAAACTCTGGCTCGAGACGCCCTTCTCCGGCGACGATCGGCATATTCGCCGGATCGCCAAGCTCGATTACAAGTTACCGGTTGAGAACGAATTCTAAAGTTATGGAAATTATCCCTGCCGTAATTGGTCAGAGTTTCGGTGAGATCGAACCCAAGCTCAAATTACTTGAGGGGGTAGCTAATTGGGTCCACCTCGACGTCACTGATGGCACCTTAACGCGAGGATCGAGTTGGAGTAATCCGGACGATATTGAATTTGTGGATGGTAAATTAAAGCTCGAGGTCCACTTAATGGTTCGTCAGCCGGAAGAGATCTTCGGCGATTGGTCCCTCGTCGCCGACCGCGTCCTCGTCCACGGCGAAACAGCACTCGATCCGGAAGCACTCATCGCCTTTGCCGGCCGCGAGCGGGTGGAGCTTGGCGTCGTGCTTAATCTCGAAACCCCAATTTCGGAATTGGAAAATTATGGTCAGGAGTTGAGGCTGGTCCAACTGATGGCGATTGGCGAAATTGGCGAGCAGGGGCACGTATTTGAAGATAAGATGCTCGATAAGATCAAACTTTTGCGAGAGATCCGGCCAAATGTTAAAATTCAGGTGGATGGCGGTATCAATCTTAAGACGGCGCGCCTCGCGTTCGCGGCCGGTGCCGACAATCTCGTCGTCGGTTCGGCCATCTGGCAAACGCCTGACCCTCTTGCCACCCTCAAACTTTTTCAAAAATTAAATTAATGCACTTACACGAAGAGAAAATTAAATTTCTAGAGGAGAAGGCTAATTTGGTGCGCCAGTCCATTATCGAGATGCTTATTGAAGCCGGTTCCGGCCACACCGCGGGACCGCTCGGAATGGCCGACATCTTCACTGCCCTCTACTTCCATCTCTTGCGGCACGATCCTAAGAATCCAACTTGGCCCGAGCGGGATCGCCTCATCCTCTCCAATGGCCACATCTGCCCCGTGCTCTACGCCACCATGGCTCACGCCGGCTACTTCCCGGTGGAAGAATTGAAGACTTTGCGCAAATTTAAGTCGCGGCTCCAAGGTCACCCACATCGGGAGTGGTTGCCGGGGATCGAGACGAGTTCGGGGCCGCTTGGCTCCGGCCTCTCGCAGGCCGTCGGCATGGCGCTCGCGGAGAAGATTGACCACGGCAAGGCCTCGAGCAAGTTTATCTATTGCCTTATGTCCGACGGTGAGCTCGATGCGGGTAATACTTGGGAGGCGGTAATGCTCGCCGGTCGTGAGGGCTTGCACAATCTCGTCGCCATCATTGATCGGAACAACATTCAGATCGATGGCTTCACCGAAGACATTATGCCGGTTGAGCCTCTAGCCGAGAAGTGGCGTGCCTTCAACTGGCAGGTGCTCGAGATTGATGGTCACAACTTCGAAGAGATCAATGATGCAGTGGGGGAGGCGAAGGCGGTCTTTGCCAAGCCGACGGTCATTATCGCCCACACTATCCCGGGTAAGGGCGTTGGCGCCTTCGAGCGCCGTTACGAATGGCATGGCAAATCGCCAAACAAGGAGGAAGGTGGGATGGCGATCAACGAACTCCGCACTCTCTGGGGCCGCATCAAGAGCGAGCATGAGTAATCTGGTATTCAAAAAAATTACCTGGTGGTCTGGGTTAGGTTACATTTTATTTTTCTTACTATTATTTACCACCACCTTCTTCGTTTATCCAATTTTTTATCCACCAGTTCCAGATCCACTTCCACTTGTGCCTCCGGCCGTAAATGCTCAAGGGGTGGTCCCTCTGTCCGGACAAGTATTAAATATTGCATGGAGTTTAATGGGCACAATAGGCATAATTGTTTTATTGGCGCTACTGTTCAGTATTCTTTTTAAGCCGAGGTTTAAGCTCCCAATCTTCTTCATGATTTTAATATTATTCATAATCACACTATTACCTATATTTAGCCACGATTCGTCTTGCGTGATCCTGAGGTGGCAATTTTGTTTTTAGATTTGTCTGTTGACGAATTGTCTTGGGTGTGCTAGTTTAATTTCGGAAAGGAGGTGAGTAAAAATGAGTAAAGAAATGTTGGCCTTGATTGCTCTGGCCCCAGTTTTCGTTCTCGGTCAAGGCCTCGCTACGCTCGGCGTAATGAAGATCGTGGCTTGGCTCGCCGAAAACTTCTAACCACTTCCTCTTTCAACACCCTGCCCTCGGAGGCGGGTTTTTTGTTTTTTCAGAAGGTGGTAGAATATATAATAGTAAACAATGGGCAACGATAAAATATTTCTTAAAAAGATTACCAATTGGTTTTTTATAATTTGGGGCGTCCTTTATCTTTTTCTTTGGTCCTATGTTATATTAGTAAATAAGTTTAATTTTCATTTTCGTTCGTTTTCCATTTTTTTTATTGGTAACCAAGAAAGGATCTCCAATTTTTGGCTTTTATTTACCTTGTTGGTTTTTGGTTTAGGGATTTTCGATCTTTTTCATAAATCAAAATCTAAAGTGATCTTAACTATGACGATTTTTATTGGATTAAGTTTAGCTCATCTTTTGTTTTTATTTTTTAAATATGACGTAGTCTTATTTTACTGATCAATTTTGTTCATGCTCAACCCAGTCCAAAAATTAAATCCGAAACTGTTTGACCTCGGCGTCGAGCAGGTGCCGATCCGGAAGGGGTTCGGCGAAGGGTTGCTGGCCGCCGCCGAAGCGGATGAACGGATCGTCGGCTTGTGCGCCGATCTCACCGAGTCGACCCAGATGCACCTCTTTAAAAATAAATTTCCTAATCGTTTTATTGAAATTGGTGTCGCCGAGCAGAACTTGGCCACCGTCGCCTCGGGTCTCGCGGCGATGGGGAAGATTCCCTTCCTCACTTCTTACGCCATGTTTAGTCCTGGACGCAATTGGGAGCAGATCCGCACCACCATCTGCTACAACGATCAGGACGTTAAGATTGTGGGTTCGCATGCCGGCGTCTCGGTCGGCCCCGATGGGGGGACGCATCAAGCCGTGGAAGACATTGCCATTACGCGGGTGATTCCACGGATGACGGTGATTGTGCCGGCTGACTCAATTGAGGCGAAGAAGGCGACGCTCGCTCTCGCTCGCCGTCGCGGCGCGGCTTACTTGCGTCTCGCTCGGGAGAAGACGCCGGTCGTTACGACCGAGGAGTCACCCTTCGAGATCGGCCGGGCCAATGTGCTCGTGGAGCCCGTTCTGCCTACGGCCGTCATCATCGCTTGCGGGCAGGTGGTCTACAACGCGCTCGTCGCGGCGAAGAAACTTTTAGCTGAGAAAATAGAGGTGGCCGTCATTAATAATCACACCATCAAGCCGCTCGATCGCGAGACAATTCTTAAAGTGGTTGGCCGCGCCGGCGCCGTAGTGGTAGCCGAGGAGCATCAACGCACCGGCGGCTTGGGTGGCGCGGTGGCGGAACTCTTAGCGGCCGAGTTACCAACACCAATTGAGTTCCTCGGGGTGGCGGATAAATTTGGCCAATCTGGCACACCGGCCGAACTTATGGAGCATTATGGTCTAGGTGTCGACTCAATCATCGAGGCCGTCAAACGCGTTCTTAAAAGAAAGTCTTAAAATAAGGTTATTTTAGCTAGATTGACAAACTACATATAATATGCTAGGATAGGGGCAGTTCGCAGTTTAGATAAACTTCAACCTCAACATACAGGAGATTACTGTTATGGCAGCACAGACACCGATCGTCAGCCCCACCGTCACTCCCGAGGAGAAGAGACAGTTCATTTCATTTTGGGCGCAGCAGAGCCAAGCAATCGAGGGTCGACTCTCTACCAGGACCAAGTACTGGTTTGGTATCTACACGGCGCCAGGCAATGTTGGCTACGAGATGGGCCAACTCCGACCGGGTAAGCCCGGTCAATGGGACCTCTACGGCTGGCTCACCGACATGGAGATCGATTGCGACAAGGGCGAAGCCTTGCTCGCCTCTGGCCTCACCGCAGCGGAAGTGGCCACGGAAGAGCGGCGCGCTTACTATGAGCAGCACTGCATCAATCCGGACAATGCGGCGGAGGTGGCTGACTTCGAGCGCCGGCAAAAGCTGACGCCCGCGGAGCTCGATCGAGAGATCCTCGACTTGGAAGAACTGCTCGCCGGAATGGGGTCGTAGTCAGTCATCACCTGAGGACCCAAAATCAAGACGGCTAAACGCCGCACGCCGACTCTACCAAAGAGCCGGCGTTTCCCTTTTTCAGTTAAACCTAAAATTTAAATAAAAAAACCACCCGGGCGCGAACGCTCGGGCGGTTGTTTTTGGTGAGCCACTGGACTACTTCAAGAGTGCGAAGAGACCTTGAGTCTCTTTGATTTTGCTCAGGATTATCTTCGAGGAGAACATCTCCTTCACCCAAGCAGTCTTGAAACTTAGACCGCGCAAGAATTCTTCTTGTTTCCTTAACACCTCAACGGGGGTTAGTCTCATCTCTTTGCTCAACCCAAAGACCACTTGTTGCATCCAAATGGGACTCAAGCTCTGGGTTAGGTCGGCCTCACGTAGTATCATGGCCTCTGATGGAAGACCCTTTGTTTTTTCGTGAGGGAACTTGGTTGCACGGATTAGATCGGCAATGTTGTTGAAGTGGGGGCGATCAATCGCTAGAAGATTAGTCGCCAGAGAGTGAATTGCTCTCCCGATTTCTGTCTGGTCACTTATGGGAGAGCCCGAGTGGCTGAAATCGTGGAACATCTGTTATTTCCCATTTGCCGAAAGAGAATCCAAAAGTAGAAACGGAGATTGTCTTGGTATACTCCCTCTCGATTTTCAATAATCATCGGTAGATCACCAGCCACAACGACCTTTCTCATAAACCACTCCTTTGTTAATTGCAATGTTCTAGTTATTGTCCGAAAGTCCACCTCCACAACTATCAAACCAAGGCGATTTTGTCAACTTCGGCGAATCGCGATTTGACTGCTATACTAAAATTCATTCATGAAGAAATATAATCCCAAAGCGATTGAGGCCAAGTGGCAGAAGGTCTGGGCGAAGCAGAAGCTCAATCTGGCTAAAGATGGATCGAAGAAGCCAAAGTTCTACGCCTTAATAGAATTTCCATTCCCGTCCGGTGACGGTCTTCATGTGGGGCACATGCGGAGCTATACGGCGCTCGATGTGGTCGCGCGCAAACGTCGTGCCGAAGGGTACGAAGTTCTCTATCCCATCGGCTGGGATGCCTTCGGTTTGCCAACCGAGAACTATGCCATCAAGACCGGTCGCCAGCCAGCGTTAATTACGAAGCAGAACACCACTCGTTACCGGAAGCAGCTCCAGTCGCTCGGCTTCTCCTTCGACTGGTCGCGCGAGGTTAATACGACCGATCCGAATTATTATAAATGGACGCAATGGCTCTTCCTCCAATTCTTCAAGAAAGGTCTAGCTTACAAAGCAAAGATTGCGATCAATTGGTGCCCCAAGGATAAGATTGGTTTGGCTAATGAAGAGGTGGTGACCCGTTCGACAGGCTCAGGACAGGTGGAAGTTTGCGAACGTTGCGGCACGGCGGTGGAGCAAAGAGAGAAGGATCAATGGCTGCTCGCTATCACTAAGTATGCCGATCGCCTCGATCGCGAACTTGATCTCGTGGATTACCCCGAGCCGGTGAAGCTCCAGCAGAGGAATTGGATTGGGCGGCGCGAAGGGGCAGAGATTGAATTCAAGGTTATTAACCCCACCCCCGACCCCCTCCCCGAAGGAGAGGGGGAGGTAGGAGAATTTGGTTACCATACCACCGACCCGAACACTTGGCGCGTCCTCCAAGATCGAGCACTGGAGATGAGAAAGAGTCCAACGCCCGCCGAAAAAATCCTATGGCAATCATTGAGAAATAATTCGACTGGCTCTCATTTTCGTCGACAACAAATTATCTGGAAATTCATTGCCGACTTTGTCTGTCTAGAAAAAGCTTTAGTTATTGAGGTCGATGGAGATATCCATGATTATCAAAAAGTCGAAGACGAAGAAAGGTCCACCTTCTTACGGGAAAGTGGTTTCAAAGTGATCAGATTCCATAATGACGAAGTAATTAAAAATACGAGTCTTGTTGTGGAGAAAATTAAAGACCAATTGAAAGCCCTTCCCTTTGGGGAGGGTTTGGGTGGGGTGATTAAAATCTTCACTACCCGACCCGAAACTATTTTCGGTGTGACGTTCATTGCGCGGGCGGGGAAGGCGGATCGCTTTACCGGCGAGTACGCCGTTAATCCGGCTAATCAAGAGAAGATTCCGATTTGGGAAGCGGAGTATGTGATGGATGGCGTCGGCACCGGCGCCGTGATGGGCGTGCCGGCACATGATGAGCGTGATCTTGAATTTGCCAAGAAGCACAATTTGCCGATTAAAGATGTGCCAATGGCGGACCAAGAAACTTTAACTAAAATTGGCGCCAAACCTCACACGACTTACAAGCTCCGTGATTGGGTCTTCTCGCGCCAGCGTTATTGGGGGGAGCCAATCCCCTTAATTTTTTGTGCCAAATGTAATGAATGGCAACCGGTGCCGGATAAAGATTTGCCGGTTAAGCTACCGAAGGTTAAGAAGTATGAGCCGACAGACAATGGCGACTCACCCCTGGCGAACATTAAGAGTTGGGTGGAGACGAAGTGCCCGAAGTGCGGCGGCGCGGCGCGCCGCGAGACGGATGTAATGCCGAATTGGGCCGGCTCTTCTTGGTATTACTTGGCATATCTTATGAAGAAAGCTATCGGCCAAAGGCCGACCAGCCTAGGGCTGGCAAGCTCCAATATTAAGCATTGGCTGCCCGTCGACTGGTACAACGGCGGCATGGAGCACACCACTCTCCACTTACTCTACTCTCGCTTCTGGCATAAAGTTTTGAATGATCTCAAACTCGTACCGGGCAAGGAGCCTTATGCCAAGCGCACCTCCCACGGCCTCATCTTAGCTCACGACGGGGAGAAGATGTCGAAGTCGCGGGGCAATGTCGTTAATCCGGATGAACTGGTGAAGCGTTTCGGAGCCGACACCCTCCGAATCTACGAGATGTTTATGGGCCCCTTCGGGCAGGCGATCGCTTGGAGTGAAGATGGGCTCGTGGGTTCGCGACGCTTCCTTGAGCGAGTGTGGAAGATGGCCGAGAAGGTAGATAAGAAGAAGGGTAAGGGCGTCGCCGTAAGCGATCTTAACCCCAAGCTCCAGAGCACCATTATCAAGGTGGGGGAGGATATTGAAGCGATGAAGTTCAATACCGCCATCTCGTCACTCATGATCTTGCTTAATGAATTTGAAGCGGCGGCCTCGATTCCGGCCCAGTTCTTCAAAACCTTTTTGAAATTACTCTCACCCTTCGCGCCGCACCTAGCGGACGAACTGTGGCACCATCTCGGAGAGAAGAAATCCATTCATCTCGCGCCTTGGCCGAAGGGCGAGAAGATCGCGAGTGAGAAAGTGAAGATCGTGATCCAAATTAATGGCAAAACACGCGATCTCATCGAGGTTAGCGCGAAAATTAGTGAATTAGAATTAAAACAACTCGTCTTGGAGCAGCCGAAAGTCATAAATTGGGTTAAGGGCAAGGAGGTGGTGAAAACAATCGTCGTGCCGCGCCGCTTGGTGAACTTAGTGCTAGGTGATTGACGGAAAATGGCCAAAATGATATAAATAGACTGACTTTAGATTATAAAAGCAATTTATTAATTATATGGCCAAAGATAGCGTTACTTTCAAACCCAAGGTTGCCACTAAGGCACTGCTTTCCTCTTTACCGGAACGCGCTCAAGACATCTTGAAAAAGCGTTTCGGTCTGGAAGCGGAAGACCGTCTGACCCTAGATGCCATCGGCAAGAAGTATGGCATCACCCGCGAACGGGTGCGGCAGATTGAAGACTTCTCCCTCCGAGCGATCCGCAAATCGCCGTCCTTTGTCGAATCTCAGGCGATCTTCACTGAGCTGCGCGAAGCCCTCCACGATTACGGCGGCGTCGCCCACGAAATCGAATTCTTAAAGCATCTCGACCAAAATGAGGTTAATCAAAACAATCTCCACTTCCTCCTCGTCTTAGGTAATGAGTTCACCAAGCTTAAAGAGGATGATGAGTTCTACCATCGCTGGACGGTGGATGCTGACCTCGCGACGAAGATCCATAATTCGCTCCGCCAAGTGGCTGAGAGCTTAAATCACGATGATCTCTTGTCGGAAGAGGAGATGGTTGGCCGCGTGCTCGAAGTGGTGCCGGCTGGAAGCCTCGGTGGCGCTCGCCCCGATGCGGAGACGCTCGCCCGCCGCGCGCGTCGCTGGCTCCTCATCTCGAAGCAACTCGGTCTTAACCCAGTGGGTGAGTGGGGTCTCGCGACCTCGCCGAACGTCCGCGTCCGTGGCGTCCGCGACTATGCCTTCCTCGTGCTCCGCAAAGAGGGTTCGCCCATGCACTTCATGGAAGTGGCGAAGTCCATCACCAACATGTTTAGCCACAAGGCTAATCCAGCCACTTGCCACAATGAGCTCATTAAAGATAAGCGTTTCGTCCTCGTCGGCCGCGGTATGTACGCGCTCACCGAGTGGGGCTACCGCCCGGGCATCGTCCGCGAAGTGCTCGAGAACATCTTAGACGAGCACGGCCCCTTAACTGAGGAAGATATCCTCGCCCGCGTGCTCAAGGAGCGTTACGTTAAACCAAACACCATTCTCGTTAACTTAAAGAATCCTAAATACTTCAAGCAAGATAAGCAGGGACGTTACTTAGCCGCTTAATTACTAAGTCTAAAAATGAAAAATATGAAGCTCTCAAAAAACATCTTACTCGCGGTAGGGGTTTTAGCTGTGCTCACTCTTGGAGTGGTGGCGGCAACCGATAACGAAATCAGCGCCTGTGTTACTAACGATACGGGCAAACTCCGCATGATCAACTTTCTCGAGGGGATGACGAAACAATGCGCCCCAACGGAAACTCTCCTCGTTTGGAACAAGCAAGGCATCCAAGGTCCACAAGGTGACAAAGGTGATAAGGGCGACACCGGTGATCAAGGAGAACCGGGACTTTCAGCTCAACATGGAGCTGGTAATATTGCTTTCATTTTTAGTGATCTTAGTATGGACGGGTATTATATATTGAAAACAGATGGTACAGTATGGATCGCTTCAAACAACCCACCACACACCACTCAAATTCAAGTTGGCTTAGCTCTACCGGTTCCCGTGGGTGATATTGTCGCTTGGCAGCTTCGAACTTTAGTGGATAAGGACGGTAATTACTGGTTCCTCCCAAATAATCCAAGTGTCTGGCAAAATTTCGGCCCATTACCATAGGTTTAAAATTTATATCAAGATCGGTCCTTGATGGTGATTGTGAGGCATCCTGTGCTGTGGTAGGATAAGGATAATATGTCGCAGGTGTTAGAGAAAATCTATAAAGAGATTAAATCCTTACGCCAAGATTTGGTGAGGTTTTTGCCGTTCGAGTCTTTGGAGCAATACAGTAATTCTAAGTCCATCCTGGTCTCTTATAAGAAGGCATTGAAGAAGCATCCTAATCTTCTCTCCGAAAATGGAGGTAATTAAGACCGAAGACTTCTTAAAGCAACTAAGCAGGCTACCGATCAAGATTAAAAATTTACTTGGTAAGCAAGAGGCAATTTTCCTTAAAAACCAACTCGATCCTCGGTTACATTTGAAGCAACTTGTCACTCTTGAGGGGGTTTATTCTTTTCGGATTACCATTCGTTATCGTTGCCTTCTCTACTTCCAGTCTAAGGAGGTTGCCGTATTTTTCTCTATTGGCCACCGTAAAGATATTTACAATTAAACCAACTTTCGGGTTATAATTAGGGCGTGCTTGTAAAGGTGGCCGCCTGGGCTAATCAAACTTTCTTCTGGGCTCTGCGCGAGATTATTGATCTCGCGCCTTACTGGTTGCCGATCGTCCTCATCTACTGGCTCATTCGCCTCTGGCGGTACTACATTCGCGCCAAGTTCATCCGCTCGATGCCGTGGGTTGTGCTCGAGGTTAAGATCCCGCGCGAGCTTTTCAAATCGCCGAAGGCGATGGAGGTGGTGACGGGCGTCTTCTTCCAAACCTACGAAGGTAATTTGATCGACCAATGGTTTGGTGGTCTCGTGCGCGCTTGGTTCTCGCTTGAGATCGTGTCGCTTGGCGGGGCGCTCCACTTCTACATTCGGGCGCCCAAGTTTTTCAAAAATTTAATCGAATCCCAAATCTACTCGCAATACCCATCAGTCGAGATCTACCAAGTTGATGATTATGTGAACAACATTCCCCCCTACGGTGCGCCCGAGTCGGATTGGCTAATGTGGGGTACGGAGTTTAAATTATCAAAGGATGACGCTTACCCCATCAAGACTTACGTTGATTACGGCCTCGACGATGATCCGAAAGAGGAATTCAAGGTTGATCCGATCACGCCGGTGCTCGAGTTCTTAGGTTCGGCCAATCCGTCAGAGCAGATCTGGATGCAGATCCTCGTTATGTCGACCTTAAAGCGCTTTAAGAAGCCGGGCAAATGGTTTGAGAAGCAGGATTGGCGGGGCGACTCGAAGGTTTTGATTGAGAAACTCTTACAGCGCGAAGCGCGCGAACCCGGTAAGTTCCCGCCGCGGCTCTCGCCGGGAGAGGAGGAGGTGATCAAGGCCCTTGAGCGAAGTGTCTCCAAGATTGGCTTCGACTGCGGCATGCGGGCGGTGTACTTGGCGAAGAAGGGCTCATTTGACGCGTCGCGAATCGTCGGCCTCTTAAATTGCGTTAAGCAGTACAACTCCCTCCACTTAAATGGCTTCAGCGCGATGAACCGCACTTCGCTCGACTACCCGTGGCAAGACTTCGGCGGCCGCCGCCTCGAGTGGATGAAGCGCAAGATGTTTGACGCCTTCCGCCGCCGCTCCTGGTTCCACCCGCCGCACAAGCGTAAGCCCTTCGTCTTAAACGGCGAGGAGCTAGCCACCATTTTCCATTTCCCCGGCCAAGTGGCGGCCACCCCAACTCTCGCCAAGATCGAGTCGAAGAAGGGCGAGCCACCGGTCGACCTGCCTCGTTAAGTTATGAAGCGACCGTTGAAGCGACGAACCAAGCGGCGGCTCATTATCGGTGGCGTCCTTGCCGCCGGCCTCTGGCTTATCCTCTTCGGTCCGAATAATTCATTTCCCGCGCCGCGGGTGGTGAAGATTGATAAAGGCTTAGGGGTAACCGAGATCGCCACGGTGTTGAAGGAAGAGAAGTTAATTAAATGGCCAATTATCTTCCGCCTCGCCCTCGCGTTTGGCCATGGGCCGGCACTCGTCGTGGCTGGGGATTACTACTTCGATCACGACCCGAACGTCTGGCAAGTGGCGGCGCGGTTGCGCCTCGGCGATTACGGCCGCACGCCGACCAAGGTAACCTTCCCCGAGGGGGCGCACGGTCGCGAGATGGCGACTATTTTGGCCAAAGCTTTACCAAATTTTGATACGGACCAATTTCTCACCCTCGCCACGCCGCTCGAGGGCTACCTCTTCCCCGACACTTACTACTTCCAAGCTTCCGTCTCGCCCGAGATGGTGATCGATTCGTTGCAAAAAAATTTCGCCCGACAGACGGCGGAGCTAATGCCACTCGCGGCCGCTTCCGGCCGCACTTGGGAGCAAGTGGTTATCATGGCCTCGCTGCTTGAGGAGGAAGCGCGGGACTTTGCCGATCGGCAGATGATCGCCGGCCTGCTCTGGAAGCGACTCGATCAAGGTATGCCGCTCCAAGTGGATGCCGTCTTCCCCTACATTAGTGATAAAAATACGTTTGAACTTAATCGCACCGATCTCGCCACAAGCTCACCTTACAACACTTATCGCTTCCGCGGCTTACCGATCGGCCCGATTACTAATCCCGGACTTGAGTCGATCCGCGCCGCGCTCACACCGACCGAATCGAAATACTTTTTCTACCTTTCCGATTTAAAGGGCCAGATGCATTACGCCGTTGACTTCGACGAGCATCGGGCGAACAAAGCTAAATATCTACCGTAAAATTATTCTAAGAAAGTAAGGAGGTACATAAGAAAGACGCCGAAGATGATGGCGAGGAATTGGATGAGCGACTTCTTCGGATCCGTCGTCTTGTGGAGTTCGGGCACGAGATCGGAACCGGCAATATAGAGGAAGCCGCCGGCGGCGAGAGCCAAGATTAGAGGATTTAAGGCGGCAACCTTATCGCCCAGCCAGAGACTAGCCACCACCCCGACGAGCGCGAGCGAGGCCGAGAGGATGTTGAAAAGGATGGCCCGACCTTTGCTAAAGCCGGCGTGGATCAAGATGGCGAAGTCGCCGATCTCTTGCGGGATCTCGTGGAGAATGACGGCCAGCGTGGTGGCGAGGCCGAGGCCCGGGCTCGCGAGGAAGGCGGCGCCAATGATGGCGCCGTCGAGGAGATTGTGGAGACCATCGGCAACCAAGTTCAAATGACCGAGCGGCTTAATGTGCACATGATTAGGGTCGTCACACTCATCTACTTGGTGATTGTGACGCCAGTGGAGAAATTTCTCGAGAATGAAGAAGAGGAGCAGGCCGGTGATGACGGCGCCGGCGACGCTCGGACCGAAGGTGCTTTCGGCGAAGAGTTCGGGCAGAAGGTGGAACATCACGTCGCCGAAGAGGGCGCCGGCGGCCAGTGCCACGAGGGCGAAGAGCATTTGCCGGAGCCGCGCCTCGTTTAAGACCAGAGTGACGACGCCAACGAGCGAGATGAGGCTCACTGCCACCACGCTCCCCACGGCCGATAGCCAAATACTAAGCATGCTTTAATCCTAACCCAATTCGGGGTAAAGTGGAAAGATGGTAAGGAAATTGGGGTTAAAAGTTTGTGTCGGCATGTCGGGCGGCGTGGATTCTTCTGTCGCCGCGGTTCTCTTGAAAAAAGGGGGTTATGAAGTGGTGGGAGTGTTTATAAAAATTTGGATCCCCGAACTTTCTAATTGCGATTGGCGGGCGGAGCGGCGCGACGCCATGCGGGCGGCGGCGAAGATTGGCATCCCGCTTATCACCCTCGATCTGTCGGCAGAGTATAAGAAGTTGGTGATCGATTATTTGCTTCGAGAATACAGACTCGGCCGGACGCCGAATCCGGATGTGATGTGCAACAAGGAGATTAAGTTCGGCCTCTTCTACCGCGAAGTGATGAAACGAGGGGCAGACTTCATCGCCACGGGACATTACGCTCGAAAGCAGCTTTTAGGGACTAGCTGTCAGCTGCTAGCTTCTAAAGATAAGAATAAAGACCAGACTTATTTTTTATGGACATTAACACCAGAAATTTTATCTAAAACTTTGTTTCCGATCGGGGATTACAAAAAGAGTGAAGTTAGGAAATTAGCGGCGAAGTTTGGCTTGCCGAATGCCGCGAAGCCCGATAGCCAAGGCCTCTGCTTCTTGGGGCCAGTTGACTTCAAGGACTTCCTTGCCCAACACTTGCCGGAGAAGGTGGGGCAAGTTCTCGATGGGTCGGGGAAGGTGATTGGTGAGCATAAGGGCGCGCACTTCTACACTATTGGCGAGCGACATGGCTTCACTCTCTCTAAACAAACTCCAGACGAAGCGCCGCATTATATTGTGAGTAAAGATATGAAAAATAATACGATCACGATTGCGGTGAGAATTGTTAATTCGAAAATTGATAATTCACGAGGGAGAGAAATTATTTTGAAAGAAGTAAACTGGATCGGCCGAGCTCCAAAATCAAGTGACAAACTAATGGCTCGTTGCCGTTACCGCGCGCCGCTCGTGCCGTGCCATGTGAAAGTAGAAGGGGATAGGGTGAAAATAATTTTCGATCAACCCCAGACAACCATCGCCTCCGGCCAATCTTGCGTGCTCTACGACGCCCGCGGCGTCGCCTGCCTCGGCGGCGGGGTGATTGAGTAGCTCTTGACACCAAGCCTAGAATATGCATATAATATAGCAGTTCTTTGTTAAGGTAAGGGCGAGGTCAACGTGGCCAAGCCTGCCTAAAGTCTGTAAAAACGGTTAGAAAGAGAGGAAAACATGACCGAACAACAGATGGCTAAATTAGCCGGAGCGTTGGTGGAACACCAGAAGCACTTTGCCTCCTTGTCGGGAAAGGATGCCCAGTGGGCGATCCAAAATACCCAGGCCGCAATTGCTCTTTGCGTGGAAGCAATCAGTGGTCGGAAAAAGGAAATCTCAACCAACCCCATCATCCACATCGACCGAACCATTCACCCGACTTATCCCGAGTGGTTTAAGGGACTGGTCAAGCCCGAACTGGAATTGGCTGGTCCACCAGAGTTTGACGTTTCCAAGTTTGAACTCTGGCTCCATCCCGATCAGGTGAAAGGTGTGGCGAAAGGTGATGTGATCTTCGAGTATCTCAAGCAGAATCAGATGCTCGAGAGTTGCCTCAACCTCCGCGATTTGGAAGAAATCCAGAAGCAAGGGAGCGATTTCTTCCGCCGTTACTTCCAGAGTAAGGCCGTTTTCGCTTGGAAGTCCGTCGCTCGGGACCGCCTCGGTTGCCTGCGCGTCCCGTACCTCGTCGAGGGCGGTGGTCGGGTGATCGTCCGCTGGCATTGGCTCGACAACGATTGGAACGCCAGCGACCCGGCTCTGCGCTTCGCCAGTCCTCGGCCCCTGAAGCCTAAGACCTAGCCCTCGGATCCTCTGAGCTTTGTCCTTCGGCTTTGGAAAAAGCGTTGTTAGTGATCGGTCTCGTGCAATGTACGGGGCCGATTTTTTTTATGCTAAAATAACCTCGGTAGTAGGTGAATACGTGGGTGATCACATTTGTCACGACGAATGGATTGCCCGCTACCGAATCCAGTATCCATAAGTTGAGAGCGTTTTCGTCCGCCTTGGGTGGATTAAGACGGAGGACTTATGTAGACCTTCAAAAAATGAAGTTACTTGGTCCAGAGGGCTAGGGCATTGCGATGCCGAATACGATTCAACCTTAAGTTTCCACTTGTGGATCCAAAGGGTGGTGGTGTGGATGGCTCTCTGGACATTCGCTCGGAACCGCCACGGTAACCTGAACGTCCCGTACCTCATCGAGAACGGTGGTCAGGTGATCGTCAACTGGCATTGGCTCGACAACGATTGGAACGCCAGCGACCCGGCTCTGCGCTTCGCAAATCGCTTCATTTCTCCTCCAATCTTATCGGTTGGGGGAGTTTTGTTTTATCTTTAAGTGCGGTGTAAAATAGAAAGAATGAATACTAGTGAAAAACTAAATCGAAACCATGGATTCGGGTTAATTAGTTTAATTATCATGCTGGCGATGGTGGGGTTCATCTTCTGGCTGATGAATAAATCACTGTCGCGGACGTTTTCGCCCACTGGCGAATCAAGTAGTGATAGTGGATCACCGGCGCAAGGCATCCTCGCCCCCATCAACGCCGCCAAGGACGCCAAGAACTTGATCGAGTCGCGGTATCAGGCGGAACCATAATAGATAGTTCTCGTAAAACGGACGGTCGTCAGATTTATGGGATCCTGAAAAATCGTTGATCTAATAAGCTGGGTGTGGTAGGTTGAGACCAGACAAACAGAACTTTAGATTAGAAAGGAGGTGGTCAGTCATGCGGCGCTTAATGCAAGGTAATGTGATTTTACCCAGTGAATTATTGGTGGCGATCTTCCACCAATTTGGGCTGGAGGGGATGGAGAAATTCGATCAAGTTAAGTTAGCGGACCTCTTCGAAGCGGCAGCGCGAAAATACAGGGGAATTTGGAAGAAGTTTGGGCAGAGGAGATTGGGAAGTTCTCTGCTTGATGACGTCATCGCCATCTTGCTTCAGGGTGGTTCATTGGTTCGAGATTCTAGCTTGGAGACCATCTACTCAACCCCACACACCCTTGGCCCTTATGGTAAAATCTGTTATGATCATTTGGGTCAAGATCTTCGCCACCAAGTCGACGTCTTCGTTCTCGAGGTTTTAATTTAGCAACTGCGGCCGTAGCTCAATTGGCTAGGGCGCGAGGAGGGTCTCCTCGAGGTTGATGGTTCCCCGCCCGAACGTATCGTTCGGTACGGGCGGGGAATCCATCCGACCGCTTGCTCCACTTCGGTGGGGCTTTTTTGTAGGCTAAAATGTGTTAGGCTAAAACAAATGAATTCAGAAGAGATTAGAGAACGATTCTTAAAGTTTTTCGAAGCGCGGGGGCATAAGGTGCGGCCGTCGTCCTCCCTCGTGCCGAGCGACCCATCGGTGCTCCTCACCACAGCGGGGATGCAGCAGTTCAAAGAATATTATCTGAAGCCCGAGGCAGCCGATCAAGACTTCGGCGGGCGGAGCGTCGTCTCGATCCAGAAGTGCTTCCGCACTTCCGACATTGATGAAGTGGGGGATGAACGGCACCTTACCTTCTTCGAGATGCTGGGCAATTTTAGTTTCGGCGGATATTTCAAAGATCAGGCGATCAAGCTAGCGTATGAATTTATAACTAAAGAATTGGGGATCAAAATAGATTACGTTACGATTTTCGAGGGTGATCCGCCGGTTGGCGGACGGGTTGGGAAGGATGAGGAGTCGAGAAAGATCTGGCAGAGCTTGGGCGTCACCGAGATTCGCGAGTGTGGTCGCGCTGACAACTTCTGGGGCCCCACGGGTAGTGAGGGTCCTTGCGGTCCGACCTCCGAGATCTACGCTGGTGGAATTGAGATTTGGAATCTCGTCTTCAACGAATATTATCAAAGTGCGGATGGACGCTTGGAAAAGCTGTCAACACCCGGTGTTGACACCGGTATGGGGCTCGAACGCCTAGCGATGGTGGTGCAGAGGAAGAGTAACGTCTTCGAGACGGACTTGTTTGGCGAATTGGGGGCGAATCGAATTCTCGCCGATCACGCGCGGGCTATCGCCTTCCTCTTCGCTGATGGCATCCGACCGGAGAATAAGGGCGCGGGTTACATCTTGCGCCGTCTCCTGCGACGGCTCTTGGTCAAGATTGATTTAGAGCAAATTAAGTCAGCGGTCGACTTTGTGATTAAAAAATATAGTGGATCTTATCCTGAATTAAAGTCAGTCAATATTTTCGAATTGATTGAACAGGAAAGTAATCAATTTAGTCAGACGATGAAGCTTGGGTTGAAAGAGCTAGACAAGGTTATTAAACTCGACGGGGTAACAGCTTTTGGTATTTCGTCTACACTAGGAATTCCGTTTGAAGTAATGAAAGACAAACATCCGGAATTATCGCGGACCGAGTTCGAAGCCGAATTCGCCAAGCATCAGACGATCTCGCGCGCGGGGTTGGAGAAGAAGTTTGCCGGTGGGCTCGCGAATCATGAGCCGAAGACGGTGAAGCTCCACACGGCGCACCACTTACTCTTGGCGGCGTTGCAAACGCTCTTCGGCAAACAAATTAAGCAGCGCGGTTCCAATATTAATGAAGAGCGTCTCCGGCTCGACTTCGCCTTCGATCGTAAGTTGACGGATGAAGAAAAGAAGAAGCTGGAAGAAATCGTGAATGAGAAGATTAGAGAAGATTTGCCCGTGGTGCGACGCGAGATGCCGAAGAGCGAAGCCGAGAAGCTCGGCGCCGAGATGGAGTTCGGCAAGAAGTATGGCGACACAGTGTCGGTGTATTCCATATCCCCTTCGACAGGCTCAGGGCAAGCTTTCAGCTTGGAATTCTGTGGTGGTCCCCACGTTTCCAAAACAGGGGAGTTGGGACACTTTAAAATTCTTAAAGACGAAGCCGTAGCGCAGGGCGTGAGGCGCATCAAGGCGACGTTGGACTAAATTATTCTGACGTGGTAGTTATGGGATAGAAGATACCTACTGTTGGGTGTCGAATAGGTCTAGAAACTTGAAAAACAAGGAGTAGAAGATGAACGCTAAACCAGCGATGGTGTCGAGTCTCATTTGTCTTCTGGCTTGCATTTTGTTCCTCACCGTCGGCTTCGGGGACAAGGCCAACCACACCGTCGTGACCGTCATTGCCAGCGCTTTCGGTCTCTTTGGTATTCTTTTGGCAGTTGTCGCCGGCAGAATCTTGGGTCGAGGGACGCCATTGGATGCGGATTTGCTAAAATCGTTTCCGGATGGGCACATCTTCGTTCTCTATAGCTTTGTGAGATCAGATAAGGGGAATCAGCGTTTGGCCATTATGTCTGATCTCCCATTGCCTTTGATGAACGAAGATCGCACCCCTAAACTACTGTGGGATCTGACGAGCGTCCTATTGCCTCCTATGCCCAATGGACTCAATGGTAGATTGATGCAGTTGGTTTTTACCAAAGAGACCGATGGATCTACGGGGATGAAAATGCACTTCTTCCCAGAGCACCTGGCCGAGTCTCCCCAGCTTGGTTAACTGACTAAAAAACTTATGGTCAGTTTGCGATCAATGCACTCCACACCCGTCACGCTTAGCGTGACGGGTTTTTCTTTTTCCAGGAAACCCCGCCCGAACCGGGCGTCGGTATTAGCTAGTAGC
>ERZ1292623.1116-Hain-H51-01um-R1-1116-length-26574-cov-13_pt1 | contig 26574 bp, 25 predicted proteins | sample MGYA00564398_ERZ1292623 | MGnify/ENA primary metagenome ERZ1292623 (study PRJEB36523, sample SAMEA6512633) | groundwater metagenome | collected 2019-01-07 | study: AquaDiva: Metagenomics assemblies of 32 groundwater samples | reverse complement strand
TTGTTATAGAAAAAATTCCAAGGGCAGGCTAAATAATTATTAAGCGAGGTGGGCGAGAAGCCACGAAGCAAAAAAAGATCGGTTACAAATATCTTCTCGTTTGTTTTTGGTTTTTCGTTATTAGAGGTTGAAACTAGAACAATCTTTTTAATTTCTGGGTTGGGTTTGACAATAATTTCTTCTTTTAAAGATGGGTTAATTTCATTTATAAACTGGCTTGGAACTTGTTCTTTGCCATCAAACGAAGTTGTTGAGTAAGTAATAAAGGCTTCTTTTTTAGCGCGGGTTATGGCCATATAGAATAATCTGCGTTCATCTTCATTTTTTTCTATTGTACTAGCATCAAAACTTGTTTTTATTGGTAGTTTAATATGGCTCATATTGCGTTTATTGCCCCAGTGGCCATTATAAGCGCCAATAATAAAAACATAATCAAATTCCAAACCTTTGGCTCGGTGGGCAGTCATAAGCCGAATATTTTCTGGCAAGGTTTTTGATTTAACTTGAATAGGCAGGTTGTGTTCTCTTAATATTTCTAAATGGTTTATATAATCTGGTAAAGAAAAATTATGGTTAGCAAAATTTATTTTTTTAACTTCATTAAATAAAGTGTGGAGTTTATTTAATTTATCGTTATAATTTTGTTGGGCTAATAAGTTTTTTAAATAGCCAGTGTCATTTATTACTTTTTCAAAGAACTTTACAAAAATATTGTTGCGACTGTATTTTTTTAGTTCGCCCAGTTTTTTAAATAAATTAGAAACAGCAGGCGAGCTATTGGGGTTTTTTGATTCAATAGCTTGGTAAGCTTCCAGCGGATTGATATTTAAAAAATCTAAATGGAGTGCTGGGGCAAAAAACTCTAGCGAGGGGAAATTTTCTATAGCCTTAAAAAGAATATTTAACTTTTTTATATCTATATCTTCTAGAATATTTTCATCGGATTCCACGCCGTGAGTTATATTTTGTTTGGTTAGAAAATCGGAAAGTGAAAAAGCATCTTTGTTTTCTCTATATAAAATTGCAATTTTACTGGCCTCAACTTTTTGTTTTAGCAGTTCTTTTATTTTTTGTGTAATAAAATGATATTCAGCTTCTGGTGTTTCAAAAACGCCAATCTTGATAAGATCCCCAAGGTCTGACCTTCGCGGAAGGTCAGACCTTAATCTGGTTAAGGCAAGTACAGTTGTATTTTTTTCTATTAAGCTATGTGAAGCATCTAATATTTTTTGTGTAGAACGATAATTTTGTCTTAATTCTACTAATTTAGCTTTTTTAAATTTTTCTTTAAAATATAAAAAGTTCTCCAAACTGGCACCTTGGAAACGGTAGATGGCTTGTTTTTCGTCGCCTACCACAAACAGGTTCGGGTTTGCATCATAATTAGTTAAAAGTTCTAAGGCTTTGTTTTGGGCTCCGTTAGTGTCTTGGTGCTCGTCTACTAATATATATTGGTATTTTTCCTGAAGATCTAGTAAAAAATCCTTATTTTTTTTAAGTGAATCTATGGTTTCTAAAATCATATCTTCAAAATCGTATAACTTCTTTTTAGAAAGTTCGTCTTGGTATTTTTTATAAACTAAAGATAATTCTTTTAAGCGTTCGGTGTTTTTTTCTTCCTTGGCGTCTTCGGAGTTTGTTTTAGAAGTTATTTTTTTAAATTCAGCAGGATTAACTCCTTCGCCTTTTAATTGCCGAATATTTTTTAAAATTTCTGAAACATAATAATATTTATTACCAAATGGTTTTAAGTTTTTAAAATTATTTTCGTCTATAATCTTGCGAACAATTTGTATTTGTTCAACTTGGTTAGCGTTATTGGAACCAATTATTTTGGGAAAGTTTTCTGGGTAATCTTGTATAAGTTTATTGCAAAAGCCGTGGAAGGTGTGGATATTAATATAGTAGCTGGGCGTGCCTATCAAACTAGTCAAACGTCGCCTCATATTAGCAGTAGCACTTTCGGTAAATGTTAAAGCCAAAATATTTTCGGGGTTAGTATCGGTTTTATTTAAAATGTTGGCAATACGCAAAGTTAAAATTTGAGTTTTGCCTGTGCCAGGGCCGGCGATAACCATAACTGGGCCGTCTATAGTTTCCACCGCTTGGCGCTGTTCGGGGTTTAAAATTTTTAATTGCTTTGTAAATTCTGTAGAAGACATATATTAATGGAATTTAAGCATTTTTACTTTCTTACTTCAATTCTTTTCTTCATTTCTTGTTCCTTTAATTTATTTAACAGTCACAAAAATATGTGATAGCATAAAAGAGTGACAGTGTAACTATGAGTTATTATATAACTAGAAAATTTTTGGAAGCTATATTTGGCACTAATCCCATGATGTTTGGTTTGCCGATTGTAGGAACAGGTAAATCAAAAAGAGGTGTTTCCTATACAATTAAAGTAAAAGGTTTAAATCCAAGACAAATTTCTCAAACCTTCTGGCGCTTGCGTCATACCAAGCTTATAGATATTAAAGAAGATAATAACGGCAATATTCGTGTAGTTCTTACTGATTCAGGCAAGAAAAAAATTCTTACTTATAATATGGATACGCTCTCCATTAAAACTCCGAAACATTGGAATGGAAATTGGCATATAATTGTTTTTGATATTCCAGAAAATAAAAAAACAGCGCGTAATGCCCTAGCTAGTAAAATGAGGGAATTAGGTTTGCTTATGTTTCAAAAGAGTGTATGGATACATCCTTATGATTGTAAGAACGAGATTGATTTTGTGGCAAGTTTTTTTGATGTTGGCAAATATATTCACCACATTGTAACTAAAAATATGACCAACGATGATCTTTTACGAGAAAGATTTGATTTGCCGAAAAGTTAACAGTCATCAATTTATGCTATCGCCTAAAAGAGTGACAGTCTCTTGGATATGTTGGAAATTATGTTATTGTTTAGGTGTTTTTGGTGGGTAGCTTAAGTTTGATATTTGTGCTTGTTTGTGATATGGTCGCAATGTTGTTAAATCATTTCTTCTTTAAAAACAGAAAGGGGTTTCGTATGAAAAAGGTTGCGGAAGCAGAAGCAAAGAAAGGGTCAAGCCTTCTTTCTTTAAAAAATCCGCCGCAAGTTATTGAGATGTATTCTGGATTTGAAAAAGTTAAGTTTGGCAACGATCCAATATACTATGTGAGTCATTTGAGGTACTGGCTAATGGAATATGGCATTACAAGTGCGAAAGAAGAATCAAATAAAGTGCATAAAGATATCTCTTTGCCGAAGAAAACAAAAAAGATTTTAAAGGTCTCTGTGGCTGATATTTTTGGAAATTATGCATTTTTATTTCCAGAAGTAAAAGCTGAAGATCTCGAAGGGATAGTTGAAGCTCTTGAACAAGCAAGTCATATTTTTCATGATAGACACGGTAAACACGGCGATGAGTTTCATGCGATGAGGTTAGTGAAAAGCCCAGATAACTATAAATTACTTCGCGATTGTCTCCTCGCTTTATTGCATGGAGGTATGTCTCATCCCAGAAAAAGAGAAGAGGTGGAAAGGATGGCGGAATACTTTGTTCTTTTTTGCGAAGGTGATAGAAATATTTTAAAAGCCCTTGCAATGCAATATTTTTTTACAGGAAGTAGATTCGAAAGTTATAGGAGTTCTACGCCCTGCGATGATTGATTTCAAGTTACAAGTATCAAAAGCTCCCAAACGGGAGCTTTTTTTAATATATATCAGCGTGTTATTATAAATTTATGTTAACTGGTAAAACTATAATTGTTTTAGGCAGGTCTGGTTCTGGCAAGGGCACGCAGGTTGAGCTTTTAAAAAAGATAATAGAACCTTGCCTTTATATTTATGCTGGCGATCTTTTTCGTGAACTTTCCGAATTCGATACAGTGGCTGGCAAAAAAATAAAAGCCGATTTAGCAACTGGTGGTTTGCCACCAGAATGGATCGCAGCCTTTTTGTGGCAAAAAGAACTAGTTTATGGTGTTCATGGGCTAGAAAATATTATTATTGATGGTTCGCCTCGCCGTTTAGACGAAGCCAAAGAAATAGACGAAGTTTTAAGTTGGCTAGGTAGAACCGATATTAAAGTTATTTTAATAGACATTACAGAAGACGAAGCTGTTAAGCGCTTACTTAAACGTGGCCGTGCCGACGATACCGAAGAATCAATTCGTTCTAGGCTTAGTTGGTTTAACACCGATGCTATGCCTGCGATTGAATATTACGAAAAATCGAATAGGTTGATTAAAGTTGATGGTATGGGTAGTATAGACGAAATCCATGAGCGTATAAAAACAGCTCTAGAAATTGAATGATAGCCATAAAGACACCAGAAGAAATAGAAATCATGCGCCAAGGAGGAAAAATCCTGGCGCGTGTTTTACAGGAACTCGCTTTAGAAGTAAAAGAAGGGGTTAGTTTAAATTATTTAGATAATTTAGCCGAAAAGCTTGTTTTGGGTTACGGCGCCAAACCATCTTTTAAAGGTTATAAACCGACAGGCGCTAAAAAAGCGTATCCCGCCGCTTTATGCGCATCTTTAAATTATGAAGTTGTTCATGGTGTGCCAGACGATAGAGTTTTAAATGATGGAGATATTATTAGTTTAGATTTAGGAGTTTTTTATAATGGTTATCATACCGATAGCGCTATAACTTTAGGAGTAGGTGAAATTTCTGAAAAAGCTACACAACTTTTACTTATTACCGAAGGTGTTTTAGATTTAGCTATAACTTTAATAAAACCCAATATTTATTGGGGTGATGTTGCTTACGAGATGCAACGGCATGTGGAAGCTGTAAAGTTTTCGGTGGTAAAAGATTTAACTGGGCATGGTGTTGGCAAAAATTTACAAGAAGATCCGTTTTTGCCTAATTATGGCAATAAAGGTGATGAGCCGTTACTAAAAGAAGGAATGGTTATAGCTATAGAGCCAATGGTAACAATTGGTAAATCTGCGGTAGAATTAGGTTTAGATGGTTTTGTGTATCAAACCAAAGATAAAAGTTTAGCGGCACACTTTGAACATACAATTGTTGTTACAAAAAAGGGTGCGGAGGTTTTAACAAAGTAATAGAGAATGCCTTTCGATATTGGAATTGGGATATTGATTTCTATTTTAGCCTCACATATTTTTGGGGTTGGTTTGACTTTGAATTTGGCAATCATGAGTGTATTGGCCAATTTGATTCCAGATTTAGATGTTTTTGTTGAACTTGCCAAAAGGGGCAGGGTCGGTGGCAGGGTTCAGGGGCATCATCGTGAGCTCACACATTTTCCTTTAACTTTTATTCCCTTGGTTCTAGCGATTAGTTATTTTTTTGGGCAACTTTGGGCTTTTATTATCGGTCTTAATTTATTAGCTCATTTTTTGCACGATAGTATTGGTATGGGTTGGGGTATACAATGGTTATGGCCATTTTCCAACAGAGCCTATAAATTTTTTTCAAACAAAGATGGCAGTTTTTCTAAAAACCTTGTTGTTTCTTGGAAACCGCACGAATTAAAAGAAACTATTAAAAAATATGGTGATGATCATTGGCTTAGAAATTACTATTTTAAATTACATCCCTTAGCAGTATTTGAATTTTTATTTTTGGTTTTTGCTTTAATAGTGCTATATATAGCCATACAATGATTTACTTAGGAATTGATTACGGCGAAAAAAGAATCGGTTTAGCTAAAGGTGATAGCTTGCTGAAAATAGCCACACCCTTAAAAACCATTTTAAATGGTGAGGGTGTTTTGAATGAGCTTGCACACATTGTTAATACAGAAGTTGTAGAAAAAATAATTGTGGGCATACCCGTAAGTTTTAACGGCGAAGTAAATGAATTTGCCGAAAAGATAATTGAATTTTCCGAAGACCTTGAAGCTAGAACCGATATACCTGTAGAAACTATTAATGAAATTTTTTCTTCTAAAATGGCGGCAGAAAATTCTACAAAAGTAGATGAATCTTCGGCGGCTTTAATTTTGCAAACTTATCTTGATCGCGTCATACGCGATTAGTAATCGAGCCTAGGCTTAGTTGACCAAAAGCATTAGTTTTGGTATTTTAATTAAATTCTGCACCTTAAATAAAGGAGGTTGTTTATGCAGCTTTCCGATAGGCAGCATGCGATTATAGGAATTATGGTTTGGATATTATCATCTTTTCTTTTTGACTTATATTTTCACAATAGTTTTGTTAGATTCTTCGCGCTTCATTTTGGGTCTATTATCTCTATGTTCTATATTTTTACTATGGATTATATAAAATATAGAAATTATTATGAAGGCAGGGTTTCTAGATTGTGTTGATCAAGACCAGTTAAGTTCTTAAGGCTCCTTATACAAATGGAGCCTTTTTATTATGTCCCGTTAGAAACCACGCCCGCCTCGGGCGAGCTGTTTCTAACGGGATTTGCTATAATTGAATTAAAACATTATGAATCCATATATCTCTATCATAATTCCTTCTTATAATGAGGAAAAAAGAATAGCTAAAACCTTACAAAGGTTTAAAGAATATTTATCGGCACAAGATTATACTTACGAAGTTTTAGTTGTGATTGATGGTGCTCGCGATAAAACAGCTGAAGTTGCCCAAAAATTTGTTTCAGATTGGTCTCAATTAAAAGTTGTTAATAATAAGCAAAACCATGGCAAGGGTTTTGTGGTTAAGCAAGGGATGTTAGAGGCTAAAGGTGAATATAGGGTTTTTACTGATGCTGATAATTCTACCGATATTAAGCATTTGGAAAAAATGATTTTAAAGTTTAAAGAAGGTTTTAAAGTTGTTATAGGTTCGCGTGATTACAAAGATGCAATTGGTGCCACGCAAGCAATTCCACAATCTGGTTTTAAACGATTGTTAGGTAATATGGGTAATATTTTTATTCAAGTTGTTGCAGTGTTTGGTATTTGGGATACACAAAATGGGTTTAAAGGTTTTTCAGCTAGCGCTGCAGAGAAAATATTTTCTAAGACCACAATTGAGCGCTGGGGTTTTGATGTTGAGGTTTTGGCGCTAGCCCGCAAGTTTGGCTATAAAATTGCCATCATTCCCATCTATTGGGAAAACGATGCTGAGAGCCATGTAAAATTATCGGGTTATTTGGGTGTTTTACGCGATACTGTAAAAGTAAGGTTGAATTTATGGGGGGGAAAATACAACTAGTTGGTCGCAGAATCATTTCTCGCTCCTGCAAGGTATAAACCTTACTTGAGTAAGGTTTATACATTTACATACCGAGTAATTTAAGTTGAACCTCCTTGAAATCGCTCGAAACGATTCTGCTCCGTTTAATAAAAATGGAAAATAAAAAAGAAATTTCAGAACTTCGCCAAGATCCAGTCAGCCGTGATTGGGTCATAATTTCTACTGGTAGATCTAAAAGACCAGATTCTTTTAAGGTAAGTAAAAATATACACGAAGAAACTCCAATAAGTCTTTGTCCTTTTGAAGATCCAAAATCTCATGGTAACGAAATTATTAAAAGTTATTCTTCGGGTATAAAAGTTGTAAATAATAAATTTCCAATAATAAAGGGAAATATTTGTAATTCAGAAAAAAGATACGGTCCTTATTTAATAAAAGATTCGGCGGGCTACCACGAAGTTGTAATTTTTAAAGATCATAAAAAAAGTTTTGCCGAAATGGATATAAAGAGTGTTTTCGAAATAGTTTCGGTTTACTATGATAGATACAACGAGCTTAAAAATAAAGAATGTGCTAATTATATTTTAATTATTCACAATCATGGTCGTGAGGCCGGGGCTTCAGTTTCGCACCCCCATTCTCAAATATTAGCTATACCTTTTATACCCTCTGACATTAGCCGCAGCTTGTCGGGTTCGGCTATATATAAGATAGAAAGAAAGCGTTGTGTTCATTGCGATATTATAGAGTGGGAGCTTAAAGAGAAAAAAAGAATAATATTTGAAAATGATAATTTTGTAGCATTGATGCCTTATGTGCCAAGATTTTCGTACGAAATAAGAATTTTTCCTAAAAATCACCTAGTTTTTTTTGAAGAGGCAAATAATTTAGAATTAAAAGATTTTGCCGAAGCTTTAAGGGTTTCTTTAGCGAAGATTTTTTATGGTTTAGGCAATCCGTCTTATAATTTTTTTATACATACACCACCAACAGATGCTGAACATGATTATAATTTTTACCACTGGCATTTAGAAATAAATCCAAGAATAGCTATTTGGGGAGGTTTTGAATTAGGTACTGGCGGAGAAGTTATAAATACTGATCCAGACGAAGCAGCGGAGTTTTTGAGAAATATAAAAGTTTAAGGTTTTGTGTAAATAAATATATTATTTCTCGCACCGATGTGGAGTCCTCTCAATTGTATAACTGGCCATCTCCGCGATGGTGCTCGTAATAATATATTTAATAGAATATTTATTTAATTTTTTAAATGTTGATGTCGTAAATATATCACCCCTCGCAGACGATATGGAGTCTCTTTATTATATAAATAGTCTTCTCCATAATGCTACTTGGGATGATATATTTACTTTCTTTGTATGAAATTAATTGTTGCCAACTGGAAATTAAATCCAACATCATTAAATGACGCTGTCTCTTTAGTTTTAGGTTTGGGTCATTTAATGAAAGTGGGGGATTATGAAAAAGTAGTTATTTTACCACCCTTTATTTTTTTAGAAGAATTAGTAAAAAGATTCAAACATTTTAATTGGGGAGCTCAAGATGTTTTTTGGGAAAAAAATGGTGCTTACACTGGTGAAGTTTCTTTGTCTATGTTAAAAAGTGTTGGTATAAATTGGGTTTTAGTGGGTCATTCCGAAAGGCGTTTGATTTTTGGCGAAACAGACGAAGATGTAAATAAAAAAATGAACGCAGCACTAGAGGCTGGTTTTAATGTAATAGTTGCGGTAGGTGAACTCCAAAAAGATGATCAGGCCAGTGAAGTTATAAAAAGTTTTAAGAAAAGCTTAATTGGTGCAGATAAAAATAAATTAGATAAATTAATTGTGGCTTATGAGCCTGTTTGGGCCATAAGCACAACGCCTAATGCCAAACCAGATAATCCAGCTAGATCCAATCAAATAATAGGTGAATTAAAACATATTGCCTTTAAAATGTTTGGCGAATCTTCTAAAAAAATTGGGTTTTTATATGGCGGTTCGGTTAATGCTGAAAATGCTAGTAAATTTTTAAGCCAACCTTATATAGATGGGGCTTTGGTTGGCGGTGCATCGCTTAAAGTAGAAGATTTTTTTTCAATCATTAATCGTTCTTAATTTGTTTAGATATAATATGTTACCTAGTTTAAAAAGATTAGAAAATTTAAAAGGGAAAAAAGTTATTTTAAGGGTTGATGTTAATGTGCCTATTGTTGAAGACGAATTAACCTTGGGTGCCTGTTTTCGAATTAAGGCGATTTTACCTACTTTAAATTATCTTTCAGAGCATGGTGCTAAGGTAATAATTATTTCACATTTTGGCAAGCCGAAGGGTCGAGATATGAGGTTTAGTTTATATCCGGTTTTTTTGAAACTGGGCGAACTTTGGCAAAAGGAAAAACTATTTTTTAGTACAGAAGTTATTGGCAAAGAAACCGAAGATAAAATATCAAATTTAAAAGAAGGCGAGGCTATCTTGTTAGAAAATTTAAGGTTTCATCCCGAAGAAGAATTAAACGATGAAGATTTTTCTAGAAAGTTAGCTAGTTACGGCGAAATTTTTGTTAACGATGCTTTTGCTGAGTCACATCGCGCCTATGCTTCTATAATAGGAATCCCAAAATTTTTAAAATCATACGCAGGATTTCTTTTAGAAAAAGAGGTAGCTATGTTGGGCATGATACGTTCTAAGCCTTATCACCCCTTAGTTTTTATAATGGGCGGGGCTAAGGCAGATATAAAATTGAAACTGGTTAAAGAATTTTTAAATAGGTCAGAAGCAATACTTTTAGGTGGAATTTTAGCTAACACATTATTTTACGCCAAAGGCTTGAACATAGGAAAATCTTTTGTTGAAGAAAAACTATTAGTTGAGGCAAAAAATATTAATTCTATTTCTAAAAATTTATTTTTACCAGTTGATGTTTCTGTTTCTGAATCTTTAGATATTTCCAAAAATAAGGCGACCAGAGAAATTCAAGATGTTAGGAGTAGTGAATTTATTGTTGATATTGGCCCTAAAACCATTTCCTCTTTTAGGGAAATAATTAAAACAGCTAAAATGATTATTTGGAATGGCCCAGTAGGTTACACAGAACTTAGCGACTTTAAAAAGGGTTCATTAGCTATAGCTCAAGCAATAGCTGAAAATAGCGGAGAAAAAATAATTGGCGGAGGCGATTTAATTAATTTTTTAACTGAACAGAACTTAATTGAAAAGATGACATATATTTCAACAGGTGGTGGGGCGATGTTGGAATTTCTGGCGGGAGATGAATTGCCGGGCATAAAGGTTTTGGAACAACAAATTTAACTTTACTTTTATTTACCCAATGTGGTATTGATTATGAGTAATCGGTGCAGGGAAAGGCCTTGCACCGAATGTACTTTAAACAACATATAAGGAGGAAAAGCCATGGGAACGCACCGTGGTAGAGCTTCCCAAGAAGATCGTACAGGCAAGATTACGCCCGAACAATTTGGGCATATTTCGGGCGCAATTCAGACTAATTTATGGAAGTACCTAAGAGGTATGGATCTTGCTGTTGCCCAAGTTTTAATTGAAAAGCCTTATTTGGTTGGAAGGGCGTTGCCAAATAGTCTTTTGCTTGAAAAACTGGAAGAAGAAGCTGTTAAACTAATTCCGTATAACGATTGGAAAGTTTTTTACCGAGATTTTTTCAATATAGATATAAATCCGTTGGCTATAGCCGTGCCTCATTACGAATTGGCTAGGTTGGATTTTGAACGGATTATATTTATGGCTTATGGAATTACACCTAACAGAACTTACGAAGCTTACCAAAGAAGTGGCATTCCGTGTCGGCGATTTACTGAAGATTTGGACAAGGTTTTGGATTGGGATAAGGAAGAGCGTGATCCTAGAAAGGGTTCTTATGCTATTCGGGTTAGGGATTGCATGGAATCCGATGAAGTATTGAAAGGTCTTTTAGCTAACGATATTAAAGAGAGAGGCATTAAAACCGAAACGCTTAGCGAGTGTTTGATTCACGGGTTAAAAGTTTGGAGTGAAAGCAAAACTCATTTAGATGCCAATAGTATTACTAATTGTACGGGTTCGCGCTATCGCGATGGTAATGTGCCGCACGTCGATTGGAGCGGGCCCGCTGGCGAGGTTGGCGTTGGCTTCTACGTTCCCGGCATCTCCCGCGACATCCTTCGTTCTCGTGAGGTAGTTTCCTTATAAATCTTGTAACTTTTTTCTTCTAACCTTTCCCCGCTCCGACATTAGTCGGAGCGGGGTATTTTTATAAAAATAAAATAGTGATACGATATTAAGCAATGAAATATAAATGGATTTTTAATGATCAGCCCAAGGCTGATTTTTTATCTAAGAATATAGATTATTCACAGATTGTTAAATCTTTATTGTTTGAACGTGGTTTAAATACTTTAGAAAAAATAGAAAGTTTTTTTAATCCAAAATATGATCGCGATTTGCACGATCCTTTTTTGCTTAAAGATATGGATAAAGCATGTGAGCGCGTCAAACGCGCCACAGGTCAAAAACAGAAAATTGTTATATATTCCGATTACGATGTAGATGGAGTTTGTTCGGCCACGGTTTTGGGAGAATATTTTAAAAGTATAAATTATCCGATAGAGGTTTATATGCCCGATAGGCAAAAAGAAGGTCATGGAGTTAATCAAACAGCTTTAGAATTAATTGTGACAAATGGCGCTAAACTAATAATAACTTTAGATTGCGGTACCACTAATATAAAAGAAATAGAATGGGCTAAGAATAATGGGGTGGATATGATTGTGGTGGATCACCACCAAACTGTGGCAGGAAATCCAGTAGCGGTAGCTTTTATAAACCCATATCAAGAAGGTGATAATTATCCGTTTAAGGGTTTATGTGGCACAGGATTAGCATTCAAGTTGGTGTCGGCGTTAGAAACGAATGACCACCCTTCGTTAAAGTGGCTTCTAGATTTAGTAGCAATGGCTACTGTAGCCGATATGATGCCTCTTTTAGATGAAAATAGGGTTTTAGTTAAATATGGTTTGTTTGTTCTTGCAAAAACTAAAAGAGTTGGTTTAAGAAAATTGATGGAATCGGCTGGTATTGAGGCTAGATACGATTTAGAAACTCTTTCTACCAATCTAGACAGCTTTACTTTAGGTTTTACATTGGGGCCACGCATAAATGCGGCGAGTCGCATGGCTCATGCTAATTTGGCTTACGAACTTTTAACCAGTAGCGATGAAAATAAAATAGATGAACTTGTTTTATCGCTTAACGATAATAATCGCAAACGCCAGCAAATTGTAGACAAAGTTTTAAAAGATGTTCGTTCCAGAATAGATGCTTATCCAGAATTACCAAGCTTTATTGTAGAGGGTTCGTCTGATTGGTCTATTAATCTTTTGGGTTTGGTAGCTTCAAAAATTACAGAGCGTTATCAACGGCCGGTGATGCTTTATCAAAGCGTTGATGAGACCAAAGCCAAAGGTTCTCTTAGAAGCATAGATGGTTTTAATTTAATTGATGCTTTAGGATCGGTTAGTGATTTTCTTATTCAATATGGTGGGCATACTGTTGCAGGTGGCTGCACCTTCGAAATTTCTAACGCAGAAAAGATAAAACTAGGTTTAGATAATTACGCTAAAAATATTTTAACTCCAGAATTATTACAAAAAAAGTTAAAAATTAGCGCAGAAATAAATTTGGCCGAAATAAATTGGTCGTTAATGGAGGCGCTTAAAAAGTTTGAGCCGTTTGGTATGGCGAATCCCAAATCAAAGTTTTTAAGTAGGGATGTTGAAGTTATAAAGCTAGTTCTATTAGGACAGAAAGCGGAACATTTAAAGATTTTTATAGCCGATAAAAAAATAAATAAAACTTTTCCAGTTTTATTTTTTAGGCACAACGGACTTGCCGAAGATTTTAAAATCGGCGACACTTTAGATGTTGTTTATGAATTGGATATAAATGAATGGAATGGGAATAGAGAAATACAATTAAAATTAATAGATTATGCCAAAAAATAATAAAGTAATTGTTTATACAGACGGTGGCTCTAGAGGTAACCCCGGCCCATCGGCGGTGGGGGTGGTGGTTTGTGACGAATCGGGGAAAATAGTAAAAGAATATAATCAGATTTTAGAAGTTTCTACCAATAATGAAGCCGAATATGAAGCGGTTATTTTTGCTTTAAAAAAACTAAAACAGCTTTTTGGCAAAGATAGCACAAAAAATTTAGACATAGAATTTAGAATGGATAGCCAACTTATCGCTTCACAATTAGGCGGTGAATTTAAAATCAACGAGGAAAGAATGCAAGCACTTTTTATGAAAGTTTGGAATTTAAAATTTGAATTTGGAAATATAGTTTTTAAATATATTCAACGCGAGCAAAACAAACGTGCAGACGAATTGGTAAATGACGCTCTTGACGGTAAAGGCAGAAGTGGTAAGTTGTTGTAAGAGGAGTTCTTTTAAACCCGATTCAAGGAGGATTGCTATGGACTTGCAAGTTCAATATTTTGTATGTTTTGTTTCGCACAATACTATTGAAAAAACCTTGTACCATGATAACGTCAAAATAAGCAGTAGGGATATTTCCCAGTTCAAGATACCAGATAGTGTTTTTGCTTTTCAGTTTTTTGATGTTTTGGTGGTAACAGTGGAACATGTTGGTCAAAAAGTTGAACTCAAAAGTAAACATGTCAATTATTCTCCTTTACATTTTTTGAACGCTAGACTTTGCACGAAAGAAGAAGCTTTGAGATCAGGTCATATTTGGCCTGGTGGATCGGAAACACAGCGTGTGTTGAAAGATTCTAGCCCCGATGTCAAAATGGTTCTTGGCCGCGATGGCTATTATCATTGGTTTGGTGATACAAACGTTATTGTTCTGTTGCCACCGTCTTTGATGGGTGCGTTTATCTTGTGATGAAAATCGAATTAACGCCTAGTAGGTTTAAAACCGAACGGCGTTTTTTTATTTATTCCACTATTAGCCACATTTTTATAATTTTCATACTTATCATACACTACATTTATCTTAACGATTCCAAACGATCGTTTATTAATGTTAAGATAGATAACATGAGAGTATTAAAGAAAAATTCTTTTTCTAAAATAATTTTGGAAAAAATAAGTGAAGCGGGCGAAATTGCTCTAGAGGGGTTGTTTCCTAAAAACCGTGCCGAGGGCAGGCTTTGGCGTAGTATTTTGGGGTTGCCACAGAATTATGAATTTTCTAGGCCAAGCTTTTCTTCTATTTTGTCTAAGTTAAGTCATGATGGTTTAATAAAAAGAAATGGCAGTAGAAAAAGAGCCTTTTGGCTGGTTACATCTAAGGGTAAAGAAAAGATTAAAGCATATATTCGTTATATGAAACCAGTTAAAGCAGATGGTATGCCACGTTTAGTGATTTATGATATTCCTGAAGTAGATAAAAGAAAAAGGAATTTAATTAGAAGCGAATTAGTAGCTTGTAATTATCAACAACTTCAAAGAAGTGTTTGGCTTGGTTATTCGCCTTTGCCAGAAGATTTTGTAAAATCTTTAGAAGATATGAGGCTTGAAAATAAGGTACATATAATTAGCATACAGAAGAAAGGCACTTTAGGAATATTATAATATTTTTTTATCTCAAATTTAAGAAACGATCGTTTATTTTATGTTGAGAAAGAATGGGTAGAAAACTTGAGTTCTTCATAAACAAAAGATTGACGAGGCGTATTTTTTAAAGTATCATCAAAATGTCAAGAAAGTGAGGTAATCGCGGTTCATTTAAAAGTGAATTGAGGAAAGTCCGAACACCATCTGATTCCAAAATCAGATATAAAAGTGGTTGCGAAATGCAACCAGGAGCAGATCTAATGAATATTGGATCCAAGCCTAGGGAAAGTGTCCTTTACGGGATATAGGTTCATTGATCACAGCTGATTCCGTGAGCCTATGCAACAGAGACTATACTAGTCGGTTTACGTGGAAAGGGTTTCCGCCTTCGCTAAAGCTTCGGCGGATGCTCGGTTCCGTAGTCAAATCTTCTGAAGATTTGAACGTAATCGGCAAAAGGTGAAAAGTGTCGTGTCAAACGCGATTCTATTTAGTAGCGATACTAAGTAGTTGTAAACCCCACTTGGTGCAAGACCGTGTCCCGATAATCTAAATTATCGAGGAAGAGTCGCCAGAGGTTGTTAGTAATAACAATCCCAGACAGATGATTATCTCCAATTTTTTCTGTGAGCGTAGTGAACAGATAAAAAATTGAGATCCGCCGTAGCTTTAGCGAAGGCGGACACCCTACTTCGCTCTAACGAGCTTCGCAGGGTTCTCAATTTTGTAATTTCGCTATTGCTCAAACAAAATTGGAACAGAATTCGGCTTATGACTTTCTTGACCCACGTAAAACGTGGCATAACAATACCCAGCTTTCTAGGCAAGCTGGGTATTGTTTTTATTAAGGCGTTACTGATAAACTTAGTGTATATTTCTTTTATTTTGCTCACCAAATGAGTTCAGATTTTGTTTTTATAGACCCTAATAAAATTCCACCACGCCGATCTATTAAGCCAACTAGATTTGGACGTTTTAAAGCTAAAAAAATTGCTTCTAAAGTTTGGGAAAAAGATTCTTACGAAGAAGAATATAAAACAGAAGAAGATGTTCCAGAATTTAGTTTGCTAGATAACGTCTTACCAGAAACAAATATTGCTGTTCAAGCCAGCAGTATTGATCCTTTAAGCCAGGCTATTTTTACCCCAGAAAGAGTAAGTTTTTTTGTTAATAAAAATTATACTGTTCCTATATTAAAAAAAGAAGTAAAAACACAAGAAGATGTTCGTAAAGAAATTTTGGCGGAATTAGAAAGTATATATACCAAAGATGAGGTGCTTTCAAAAAGAATAAATGAAATGTCTTCTACTTCTCGCTCAACGCCGATACATCTTGTAAGTTCATCTTTTTTAAATAAAGATTTTGATGATGGTAATTTAAAAATTCATATTACACCTAAACAAGATTTTAATAATAATTTCGATGACAACGAAGAAGAGCATTTTTTACCCACAAATTTAACAGTAAAAAAAGATTTAACCGATAAATATAGAGCAGAAAGCGATTGGTTTCAAGTAAGTTTAGCGGCGCCCGCTAAAATTTTAGAGCTTAGAAAATATTCCGAAAACAAAAATGATTTTAAAGGTAATACGTTGAGGATGGAATTACCTAAAAAAAGAGACGGTATTGGATTAAAAACTTTTTTATTTTCGATATCTTTATTTTCAATATCCGTTTTTTTTGGATATTTTCTATTTTCAGAAAATTCATTCTTAGCTAACTTTGTTTCTGGTGGAGAAGGTTTAGTTAAAACAGCTTTTGGTGGTGTTAATTCTAAATTGTTAAGTACCTCTAGCTTTACTTTAGTAAATTCAAAAGAAAGTGATATTTTTCCACACTTGGCTGAATTTAATTCTCAAATAAAAGTAGTGGGTTTAGGTAAAGAATTAAGCGATAATATTGAGGGTTTTTTACAAAAAAATTCTGATTTTTCTTGGTTTAATATTTTTAAAAAGAAATCTGGCGGCGGAGTTTTTTCTATAGCCAATGTAGAAGATTTGAATAAAGTTAAAATTGCCTTAAACACTCTAAGTTCCACCAATAAAAATTTGATCAGACTAAGTTCGGAGTTTTCTAATTACACTTCCATACTTACTTTTTGGAATCAGATTTTTTTACCAGATAAAAATTATTTAATTGTGGTTTTAAATCAAGATCGTTCTTGGCCTGGTGGGGGCGAACCTAAAAATTATGTAGTTGTTCATACTAGCAAAGAGGGTGTAGAAACCGTGGTTTCGGGTAAATTTTCCGAACTAGATGCGGCATTTAATTTGAAAGTAGTTCCGCCAGATCCAATTAAAATGGCTAGTACTTCTTGGTTGCCCTCACAATCTTTTTGGTTTATGGACTTCAAAGAATCAGCGAAAACCATTGTAAATTTTTTTGAAAATACAACCAATAAAAAAATAGATGGTGTTATGGCTGTAAGTGAAAATTTTTTAAAAGACTTAAGTTTTAAAGAAAGTCTAACTCTTGATACTTCTTCCACAAGTTGGTTTTATAGTTTTTACGATTCTTTTAGTCGTAAACCCGCTGGTCGCTGGGTATCTTTGTCTAATATTTTAAGCGAAGGTTTAAATTCTCACGCTGTTCAGCTTTATTTTAAAGATTTAAATTTAGAAAATTTTGTCGAAGGTTCAGGTTGGTCAACTAAGACTAGTGAAGCCAGCGGTAAGGATTTATTAGGTGTTTCTTGGGCTAGTATAAAAGGTGAAGCTTTAAATTTAGAACTGGCTGAATATAGAACTCAAATATTTCAAGATGGTTCAGTTATGGTCAAGCTTAACTTGATGATGCGTCAAAATATTGGTGACGAATCCTTAAATTATTTAAAAATATATTTACCAAAAGGTTTTCAACTTTTAAAAGCTGAAGGGTTTTCAGCTAAAGAAAAAATTCCAGAATTTAATTATTCAGCTAATGGTTTTTCATCGGATAAAAGAATTAAAGAATCAGCTGATTCTAAATTTAGCGATATAGATTTATTTGAAGAAGGTGATGATAGTGTTATTGGTGGCTGGGTTAAATTAAAAAGAAATGAAAGAAACACCATTAGCTTAGAATATATTTCGGGTACAAAAATCTCGCGCTCTGATGGTAGTGGTAGTTATGGTTTAAAAATTATCCGTCCAAGCCAAAAAGAAAATACTCCATTTAGGTATGTGGTTACGCCACAAGAAGGTGTAAAAATAACTTCGCTTGCGCCCAACGGTTTTGTTACCGAAAACATGGGTGAATACCAAGGCAATATTTCTCAGGATTTAAATTTAACCTCTTCGTTTCTATTTGGTAAATAGATTTTTCTGTATTTCAGACCCTAATATTAAATTGGAGTCTTTTTTATTTGTATTCTTTATTTATGCTAATATCTAATAGCAATGGCTTTAGACAGATTTAACGGCTTTTTAAGCCAAAAAACCAAGGGGGTTTTGGCAGCGGCAAGCATATTGGCTTTGGCTGGTCTTTTGAGCCGTTTGCTTGGCTTTGGCAGAAACGCCTTACTGGCTTATTACTTTGGCGCAGGCGATGTACTCGACGCTTATTTTTTAGCTTTTAGATTGCCCGATTTCTTCTTTAATCTTTTATTTTTTGGAGCTTTTTCGGCTGGCTTTGTGCCAGTTTTTATAAAAATTAAAAACGAAAATGCCGAGCGTGCTTGGAAACTGGCGAGTGATATTTTAAGCGTTACACTTTTAATTTTTGCTGTTTTTGGAGCTTTGTTTTTTGTAGCTGCGCCGTGGATTTTAAAATTGATTGCTCCAGGTTTTGAAGGTGAAAAATTAAACTTGGCGGTAAAATTAAGCCGTGTAATGTTTTTGCAGCCAATGTTTTTAGGGGTTTCTGTTGTGTTTTCGGGAATATTGCAATCTACCCATAGGTTTTTAGCTTATGCATTGGCCCCAATTTTTTATAATATTGGAATAATTATTGGTATTTTATTTTTTGCGCAAAAATTTGGGCCGATCGGTTTAGCTTGGGGTGTGGTTTTAGGTGCGGTAATGCATATGTTGGTTCAGTATCCCGCAGCTAAACATAGCGGGTTTAGTTATAAACCAGCATTTTCTTTTAAGGAAAATTCTTTAAAAGATATGTTTCATATAATTATTCCACGCTCTTTAAGTTTAATTTTGTCTCAGCTTAATTTAGTAGTTTTGGCCGGCGTAGCTTCTTTCTTGGGTTCGGGCAGGGTTTCTATTTTTAATTTTGCTAATGATTTAAACGGTTTAATTTTAGGTGTAGTGGCGGTGCCGTTGGGTGTGGCGGTTTTTCCAATTTTTGCTAGCGAAATATCTAAAAAAAGATTCGAAGAATTTTCTCTTATTTTTATAAGAACTTTGCGTCAACTTCTATTTATAATGATTCCTTCGGCCACTTTATTTTTTGTTCTGCGTGCCCAAATAGTTCGTTTAACTTTGGGCTACGGCCAGTTTGATTGGCTAGATACTATTTTAACTATACAAACTTTGGGTCTTTTTCTGATAGGTCTTGTTTTTCAGGGAATACTGGCAATAGTTCTTAGAGCTTTTTTTGCTTTGGAAGACGCTAAAACTACATTTTGGGTTTTATTGTTTGGCGTTTTAATAAGTGTGGCTATCGCTTTATTTTTGGGGCCAATTATGGATGTGCCAGCCTTAGCTTTGGCTATGAGTATTGCTTCTATATTTAATACTGTAGTTTTATTTGCTATTCTAGCTAAGAAAATCAAAACTATATCTATAAAAGCTTTGTTAAAACCAGTTTCTATTTTTGTACTAGGTTCGGTTGTGGCTGGTTTTTTGGCTCATTACACACTTTATTTTTTAGATAGATTTATAGACACACACAAAGTTTTACATTTAATAATCCAAGGTGGCTTGGCAGGGTTAGTAGGTTTAATAGTATATTTTTTAGTTTTAGGTTTTTCTGGTGTAGAAGAATATAGGTTTGCTGTCGAAAAAATTAAATTTAGGCAGAGAATTATTTTGCCTAATTTAGATGAAGAAACACATCAAAGTTGAAATTTTCAATTCTCAATTATCAAAAATGGATGCAACTAAAAACATAAGAAATTTTTCTATAATTGCTCATATTGACCACGGCAAATCTACTTTAGCCGATAGGCTTTTAGAGTTAACTAAAACGGTAGAAGTGCGCCAAATGCATTCGCAGTATTTAGATATGATGGATTTAGAACAAGAGCGTGGCATAACTATTAAAATGCAGCCGGTGCGAATGGAATACAATGGTTACATTTTAAATTTAATAGACACGCCAGGGCATGTAGATTTTTCTTACGAAGTTTCTCGCTCGCTCGCTGCAGTGGAAGGTGTTATTTTATTAGTAGATGGAACTAAGGGTATACAGGCGCAAACTTTAGCGCATTTAGGCCAAGCTCAAAAACAAAATAAAGTTATAATTGCGGCGGTAAATAAAATAGATTTACCCAATGCGCGTCCCGAAGAAATAGAAGAAGAATTAAAAAATCTTTTAGGCCATGATGTCGAAATTTTTAAAATATCAGCTAAAGATGGCACTAACGTAGATAAGCTTTTAGATACGGTTATAGAAAAAATTCCACTGCCGCATCTGAAGGAATGGCCTTCAGAAATAAGTCGCGCGCTTATTTTTGATTCCACTTACGATTCTTATAAAGGCGTTTTAGCGTATGTGCGTGTTTTTAATGGCAGTTTTAAAGCGGGTCAAAAAATAAAACTAATTGCTCAAAATAAAGAAGCAGAGATTATGGAGGTGGGGCATTTTAAACCACAGCTTTCTGTTCAAAAAGAAATCAAAGAAGGGGAAATGGGTTTTATTGCTACTGGATTAAAAGATCCTTCGCTTATAAGAGTAGGAGACACGGCGATAATCTTGGATCCTATATCTCAAAATTTAGATCTCAAAGAACTAGCACTGGAGGGTTACAAAGAACCTCGCCCAGTTGTTTTTGCAAGTTTGTTTCCTAGAGATGGTGGAGATTTTACCAACTTAAAAGATGCTCTGCTTAAGCTTAAACTTTCCGATGCGGCTTTAACTTTCGAACTAGATTCACAAGAAGTTTTGGGCCGAGGTTTTAGATGTGGATTTTTGGGATCGCTTCATATGGAAATTGTTTTGGAACGCTTGGAACGCGAATATAATCTTTCTTTAATAACTACTACACCTTCGGTTAGTTACGAAATTATATTAAGAAACGGAGAAATTCAAAATATTTTCTCGGTCGCCGATTTACCAACTTCCGACAGGTATTTAGAAATTCGTGAACCTTGGGTTTCTTTAACTTTGCTTTCACCTTCAAAATATATTGGTGGAATTTTGGAACTTTTATCGTATCGTAGAGGCGTGTCAAAACATACTGAATATATTTCGGAAGACAGGGTAGAAATTTTTTACGAAATACCACTAGCCGAAATTATTGTAGATTTTCACGATAAATTAAAAAGTATTTCTTCGGGCTATGCTTCGCTAAGTTATGAATTTTTAGAACTTAGGAAAGGAGATTTAATTAAATTAGATATTTTAGTAGCCAGTGAGATTGTAGATGCTCTAAGTCGAATTGTGCCAACTGATCAAGCTCAAGATGAAGGCAAAAGAATTGTAGAAAGATTAAAAGAGCTTTTACCAAGACAGTGGTTCGAAGTAACTTTGCAAGCGGCCATTGGCGGAAAAATAATTGCTCGCGAAAATATTGCAGCTTTAAAAAAAGATGTAACTAGCCATATGTATGGAGGCGATATTACACGCAAAATGAAGCTTAGAGAAAAGCAAAAGAAGGGTAAGAAAAAAATGAAAGAAAGAGGTAGGGTGGATATTCCAAACTCGGTGTTTTTTGAGTTACTAAAAAGATAATTATTCTTGCAAATATAGCTTCAAAACTAATATACGAATAAATACAAAGGTCAGACCTTGGAGAAGTTTTTACTTGTCCCTCCGAAGCTTCTGAGCGAAGGGGGAAGGTCTGACCTTGAATCTTAAGAGTAGCGAAAACTAAGTGTTTATGCGGTTTTTAGGCGATATTGACGATTTTTATGTGGTAGGGCTTGACAGGGTTTTTGGTTGTGCTATACTGGAAACATCATTGATCGTTAGTGGTTTCCTCCCCGAGGATCCCTAACTGATCATAGTTCATTAATTTTCAAAAGAAAGAAAGGAAGGTACAATATGGGAAAGATTCGCGGAACGCCGTTCGTGCACACGTACACTCTGAAAATCTATTTCGCGCTGATCACCACCCTGGCCGCCGGCCCGCTGGCGCCCGCAACGGACCGCATGTCCGCCGGGTAGTCCCGCACGACCCCGACCGAACCGAGAAGCTGGAGCTTCCTTAGGGAAGCGTCGAAGGGTTCTCGGTTTCAAAGCTCTTAATGCATATTTCGGAACAAGCCGGAATTTGTGTTGAGTGCTTCCACACCTGTCGAACTTAACTGCCAATGGAGGACTACAATGCCTCGGACTGGCGTTTATTTTCAGCACAATCTAAGATAGGGCGAGGGTTCAATAAGGTACCTGCCACATAGGCAGGTCTTACGAAACCCTGATCTTCGTCCTGCGTCGCGTTCTAAAAAGGATGGCGGAGGTGTTCGTAAGGACACCTCAACGATATGCGTTTAGACCTTTGGATCGGTGGTTCGATACCGCCTGGTTCCGCGTTAGGTCTATGATGGAGGCCTGTCGAGTGCAACTCGATCTCAGTGTACATCGATACATTGAGTCCAGCGTATGTTGGCCCTTTGCGAGCGAGATTAATTTTTGAAACACCCTGACTCGGGATATAGAGCTCTCGATAGTTCTCGCAAGGCACCGAAGGAGGTTTCTACACGGACCCTCCGCCTTCTTTCTTTGAAGGTTTTATAAAGTGAGCAGGCAAAGGACAAAAACATCCTTCCTGTTCCCCCCGACACTACGGTGTCGGGGTTTTTTATTTGTTCAACACTTAGTGTTGAACAAATATCCTGAGCCAGTCGAAGGATTACAATATTGTTGGGTCTTATCTAACTATTTACAAATGCTAGCTAATATATTATACTTCTACCTTCAATAAAGAAGTTCTTTAAACAAAAAAAGGGGAGATCAAATGAAGGCTTCAGAGGAAAAAATATATAGAGAAGCTTTGGAATTGGCTACAGGGCAAGTTTTTACTGTTCCACCAGAAGAATTAGAAAGTGCAACTTTTCCTTTTTGGCAAGAAGCAGTTCACGATATATTGATTCTAACTGGTTGTCAGTGTGTCTGCCATGACCATAACGAAGCTAAGTGTTTCCTCAGTATTGGTCAAGAAATGCAGATCATACTGCATTCGGGTGGTAAATTTAGTTTTGAAGGTTTTTTAGAAACACTAAGAAGTATTGAGACTCTGCGTCTTTTGGAATCTATTTCTGTGAACTCTCTTAAGTCACTAAAAAATGCTATAGCATAAATTACTGACTATCAACAATTATAAAAAACAATACCCCGGTTTAGGCCGAGGTATTTTTATTTTCTTCTTTAGAGAAGCCTTTTATAATCGGATCCATATTGCCGTCCAAGATTTTATCTATTTGGCTCCAACTTTTTTTAATTCTATGATCGGTGATTCTGTCTTGAGGGAAATTATAGGTACGGATTTTTTCGGAACGGTCGGCAGTGCCTATTTGGGTTCGGCGTTCGCTTTGCATTTTTAAGCCTTCTTTTTTTTCTCTTTCTTCTAAAACTCTACTTCTTAAAATAGACATAGCGGCTTGTTTGTTAGATTCTTGACCACGTTCGGTTTGAGCAGTTACCACAGTTCCGGTTGGGATGTGTATTATTCTTACGGCGGTTTCGCGTTTGTTAACATTTTGCCCGCCTGGGCCAGAAGAACGAAAAAATTCTATGCGTAAATCGCTAGAATTAATTTGAACATCTTTTTCGCTAGCTTTTTTAAGCACTGCTACCGAAACTGTAGAAGTGTGCACTCTTCCGCTTTTTTCTGTTTTTGGTACACGTTGAACACGGTGTACGCCAGCTTCTTGTTTGTAGTAGTTATAAGTTCCAGGACCAGATATTTCGAAAGAGATATCTTTAATTCCACCTATAGAGGTTACAGAAGAATCTAAAACTGTTACCGATAAACCTTTTTTAGCGGCGTAGTTCTTATACATTTTAAAAAGCTCGCTACTAAAAAGAGCGGCTTCATCGCCACCGGCGCCAGGCCTAATTTCAATAATTACAGAGGAGGATTCCATTTTTGAAAATAAATAAAGCAAGTTATCGCTCCTACAGGGGATTAACCTTGCCCAAGTAAGGTTAATCGCTTCACTTTCACCCTCCCTATCTTATAAAACAATCCTCCCTGAAGTCGCTTAAACTTGCTTTATTTGGATAAGTGATGACAGTTATTTCTTGGAGGTTTTTCTTTCTTTTTTAACAACAGGAGCTTTGTCTTTTTTAGAGAGTCTGGCTTTGAATTTTTCTACACGGCCAGCAGAGTCTACTAATCTTTCTTTACCAGTAAAGAAAGGATGGCAGACATTACAAATTTCAACCTCGGTATTCTCTTTGGTTGAGCCCACAATATAGGTATTGCCACAGGCGCATTTTACCTTAGATGTTGGAAAGTATTTAGGATGGATGTCTATTTTCATACTAAGATAGGGTAGCAGATTGGATATGTTTTGACAACAGCCATTCTTTTTGTTAATGTTGCTTTGCTAACAATGATTACAGCTCAAGATTTGATGCAGGCCGGTGCTCATATTGGCCATAAAAAGTCTAAATGGAACCCTAAGATGGCTCCATTTGTTTTTGGTGTTCGTAATAGCTTACATATTATAGATGTTACCAAAACAGTTGAAAAGCTTGATGAAGCTATTAAGTTTTTAACCGAAACCATAAAAAGCGGAGGCACTATTTTGTTTGTTGGTGCCAGGATCCAAACCAAAGAAATGATTACCGAAATGGCTAAAGAACTTAGTATGCCTTATGTTTGTGGTAGGTGGATTGGAGGTTTATTTACAAACTTTAAAATTATTAAAGAAAGATTAAAGTATTTTAAAGATTTAGAGGAAAAATTAAAAAGCGGCGATTTAAGTAAATATACTAAAAAAGAAAGGTTAAATTTTGAGCGCCGTTTGGTTAAAATGGAAAAAGATATGGGCGGGGTTAAAAATCTTCAAACATTACCACAAGTTATTTTTATTACAGATGCCAATGCCGAAGAGTATGCTGTTTTGGAAGCAAAAAGAATGGGTGTTAAAGTGGTTGGTATAGTAGATACCAGCGCTGATCCATCTTTAATAGATTATCCAATTCCTGCTAATAACGACTCTCTGTCGTCTTTAGGGTTGATACTTGGTACAATAAAACAAGAATTAAAATCTTTGTCTAAGAACTAAAAAGAGTGGAGGTTCTTGTATTCAAAGATTCACCCTTCGACTACGCTCAGGGTGCTCAAATTTAATAGTTAATCGCTTCGCTCTTAAATAAATTTGGCATGATAGATAGTTCTCAAGTAAAAAAATTACGCGACCTAACTGGTGCATCTATGATGGATTGCAAAAGAGCTTTAGAAAATGCTGGGGGCGATATAGATAAAGCTCAAGATTTTTTAAAGGAACAAGGTGTAAAAACTGCAGAAAAAAAATCTGCTAGAAACACTAACGCGGGTTTAATTGAACCTTATATTCACACCAATGGCCGAAGCGGGGCTTTGGTGGAGGTTTTGTGTGAAACAGATTTTGTGGCCAGAAACCAAATTTTTAAAGAACTGGCTCATGATATCGCCATGCAGATTGTAGCTATGGATCCGCAAAATAATGAAGAACTTCTGGTTTCGTCTTTTATTAAAAACCCAGAATTAACAATCGAAGCCTATCTCAATTCTAAGATTTTGGTAATTGGTGAAAATATTAAGATTGGTAAATTTTCTAGGTTTCAAATCTAGCTTTCTAGTTTTTTAGATATTAGCTTATTAGAAAGCTAAGAAGCTAACTACTTTTATGCTTATAATTATCCCATCATTATTAGTGGTTGCCGGTATGGTGTTAGCAGGTAGGGTAGTTTATAAAAAAATACCCAAGGAAATTTCCGAACTAGATAATGCTATTTCCAATACTGAATTCGGACCAGCTTTTTATGAAAAAGTATTGGCGTCTTTTTCTTTGAAATCAAAACATACGGCTTTAAATTTATCTACTAAATTAGTTTATAAACTTAAAATAACTTCTTTAAAAACAGATAATTTTTTCTCTAGGCTTCTTAACGAAATCAAACATCATAAAACAAATATTCAGGAATCTACTTTGTCAGTTTTTACCAAAGAAGAATCTAATAGTACGGAAGACCGATTGTTTAAAGTTGAGTTAACTTCAGTTGCCGATGAAGAAGGAATAGTAAGCATAAGAAAACCAGAACCGCCTTTTGGTGTTAAAAAAGAAGAACTAAAGATAGAATTAGAACCTTTAACATCTTTTGAAAAACAGGAACAACAACTTATAAATCAGTTGTCTTATAATGCCAAAGATGTTTCGGCTTATAAGCGTTTAGGTTGGTTGTATTTAGAAAACAATAAACCAATTGAAGCCATGCAGGCTTTTAAAACGGCGGTTAAGCTGGGTTCTAAAGATAAAGTTATTGTAACTAAGTTATTAGAAATGGGTGGAGTGGTTCATAAGGAAGGTACTGGTTTGCATAGACTTGTAAATGAATTAAAACCTGTTTTAACTAGCGCACCAATTGCCGAAGTTAAAGCATCTAAACAAAAGGCTAGAAAACTAAAGGTTAAAAAGGGATAATTGCGGACTCTCCGCAGCTTTGATACCATATTAAGGCGGATTACATTGTTCGTTTCTATTTTTTGATTACTAAGTAATAATGCCACCTTAGCTCAGCGGTAGAGCAACACTTTTGTAAAGTGAAGGTCCTCGGTT
>ERZ1292623.1111-Hain-H51-01um-R1-1111-length-26617-cov-5_pt1 | contig 26617 bp, 32 predicted proteins | sample MGYA00564398_ERZ1292623 | MGnify/ENA primary metagenome ERZ1292623 (study PRJEB36523, sample SAMEA6512633) | groundwater metagenome | collected 2019-01-07 | study: AquaDiva: Metagenomics assemblies of 32 groundwater samples | reverse complement strand
CGATAGGACTTTCCGTGGTCAATTAGAACCGTTTCGAATCGGATGTCCGACCGAACGCTTTTATAGGTGGGCCGCGTTGGGAGTACTACGTATTGGGAGTTAGGGAGGGAGCCATACTGCAACTTGTTGCAGCTCCCTGGTTCCTCCCCTTATATTTGCTCTTTCTAAACCCGAATCCCATCTTCAAATCGTGATGAAAATTCTCGCGGGGAAATCATGTTGATTCCTCTGTACGATCCTACGCGCAAAAAATGGGGATCCCCCGAGACGATATAGGAAGCGCCCCCGGCAATGGCAGCGTGTACGAAAATATCATCATCCGGATCATCATGAATAACGCACGGAAATTCATGGGGGACTACCAGCGTCGATCGTTCTAGGTAAATGGCTAATAGTTGTTGGAGACGCGTTTCATCCACACTCTCAGTCGTACTTTTGGGCGCGAAAAAACATCATTCAATTCACCAATGATGGGTGCGGTGATACAGTTGATGAACTGACCTGCTATCAATCGCTCGATGATTGCCGCAGGGGCTCCTTCCTTGACGAGTACGGCCGAGACCAGGATATTAGTGTCGAGGACGGCTCGCACGCGCATGCCGAACGTCGTGGACCAGTTCATTGACCGCGTTTTCACTCAAATGATTTTTAACGCTAGCGCGAATTTTTTGAAACTCCTGGAGCATATGTTCCGTATCCATTTTTTTGAGCAAGATGGTATTCTTATCCAGCGGGGTGACCAAAAAAAGGGTGTCCATTCCGGACCCTGTGAACGCACGGGTCTTGCGGGGAACAATCAACTGCCCACGCGTGGACATCCGGGTGGTTTCGATGATGGCATCCATACTCATCACCCATTAAACGCATTAATAAGACTTACTTAAAAATAAGATAAAATGATTAGGGGAAGGAACCACGATGGGAATCAATCAACAACAATGGGAGAAAAAATACCTATTTCCCAAATCGACGAACCCGATTGGCGAATTCATCCACAGCTACACGTAGATCTTCTTTTCCGAATTCCGGCCAGAACTTGTTGAGGAAATATAATTCCGAATACACACTCTGATAGGTCAAAAATCCAGACATCCGCTGCGTGTGCCCCGTGCGAATCACGAGATCAGGATCCTGAAAATTGGAATAGAGATAGTTCTTGAACGATTCCTCATCCAACGCATCCAATCCCGCAGGGTTGGTAATCGCGTCTCGCGCGATGCGCTTCGCAGCATCCACTATTTCGGCACGGCCATTATACCCCATGGCCACATTGATGACTCGTTTCGCGCAATCCTGGCTCTGCTCTTGGATACGATCCATCTTGGCCCGCAATCGGGAAGGGAATCGTTCCAATCTTCCTAAAAATTTGATCGCGAATTCGCCAGACTTGTAGGTTTCTTCCTGGAGAATTTTATCCGCCTCCCGCTCGAAAATGTCGAAGAGAAGGGTGAGTTCCGCCGCCGAGCGGGTGATGTTTTCCAGGGAGAGCGTATAGAACGTGGCCACCTTGATGGAGGGATAATCGGACAACCATTCCATGACTTCCCATGAACGACGCGTCCCCAATTGGTAGGCCGCCGAGAGCGGGAGATTCTGGGACGCAGCGAATCGGCGATTCCCGTCGGGAATGAAGGCGATGGAATGCATGGGCATGGGTTGAATCATTTTCCTAATGGACGTGTATAGCCAAGAACCCCCGACAATATTTAAAGCACTCCCCCCTGGGAAGAGGGAGATGGATGCCCATGGACGAGGATTCTCTGACCCCGGAAGAGAGGGAAAAGCTCATGCAGGAGTTGAAACAGCGCCTCCGCGAGATTGAGGAGCTGAAACAGGCGCTCCACCTCATTCCCCAAGAAGAGGGCGGGGAAAATACCCCTCAAGCCCCCCTGTCCCAAAACCCGGACAGGGACCCCCATCCCATTTCCCATACAAGGGCGGCAATAGAGGAATTGAAGGTTCCCCCCCTCGAACTCCTCCAGGACACCCCCACCCCCTCTCGAAAACAGGGAAAGGCAGCCACTCCATGAAATCGGTAAATTCCACGAAGGGGGCCCCTCATCTTCTCACTCGCAAAGGAAAGGGATGGTTTCTTCGCCCGGCCCGTCATGCCCGGTCGCGATGGGATCGTTTCATGGGACTCATGGGAGAGAACCCTCCTGCATTCACCTATGGATTGGTCTTCCACCTGGAAAAATCGAGCATCGTGGGGGCCAGCATTCACATGCTCTTCATGCGCATGCCTATCGACGTGATTTGGATGGATAACCAGCAAAAAATAGTGGAGTGGAAAACCAATATCCCCCCCTGGTCATTGAACCACTCCCCCCGCGTCCCGGCATCCTATATTGTGGAACTCCCGGCAGGGACCATTCATAGAGCTCAAGAGTTTCGGGAAGGGCAACCCATAGAGTGGTAGGGTAGAGAATGAGTGGATGCCGCTCGTTGTGAATCGGCCATCCACCCCATTTGCCTATTGAGGGCCGCTTCGTTTCTCGTGGATGGGGTGACATCGTCAGAGGGGGAGCGCGGCCTGCGATGAGATGGGTATTCATCTAAATAAATCTGCGGATTTGAAAAACGAAACCAATCCAAAAACAAACCAATCATCTACATAATATGATTTTCCATTCCTCTTTAACCCTGTAGGAAAAAAGTCCGTGAATGGATTCCCCTCCCCCCTCCATTGGTTGGGAAACGAAACCCTTCTCGGAGCCACGATGGAAAGGCATGTGGCCCCCGCTCTCGGGGGAAGAGAAGGCCCTCCTCTCCCGGGCATTGGACCGACTCTACCACACTCCCCCGCAGGAAGAAAATCCTCCCCTTCGTCCATTAGTGGAGAGCTGTGCAGAAGAGGAGGGATGGACCCTCTCTCCCCGTCAGCGGGCCTATTTGGAACGCGTGATTCGGGAGCAGACTCGAGAAGCAGGGCCCCTCACGGCTCTTTTAGCGATGGGTTCGGTGGAAGAAGTGTCCATCACAGGAATGGGGGCCACTCACCCCGTGCGCATCTATGATTCTCCCCATGGATGGATGGAAACCCCTCTCTTTTTCGAGGATGTGGGATATACCGTGTCCTTGCTCAATCGCATGGCAAGGGAATCTGGTTCCCGCTTGAGCGGGGAAACCCCCATTCTCAATGCCCGCATTCCGGGGGGAATGCGCCTTCATGCCTCCATGGCCCCCATCTGCCAATCCCCCGTTCAGGCGAGCATTCGGAGATTCACGCATCGCCCAACGCATCCAAGGGAATTAATTCCTACCCGCATCGGTTCACCCGAGCTGTTTGCCTATCTTGAATACGCCCTGTCCTGCGACTCCAATGTGCTGGTCGCCGGTACCACGGGAAGCGGGAAGACCACCACGCTCAATGCACTCGCGCACGTTTTCCCCGTGAATGAGCGCATCGTCACCATTGAGGAGACCCCTGAATTATCCCTCGCGCACACCCACCGGGTGAGTCTCTTTCCCAAGGCAGGAACCCCGTATGATATGCCCCGCCTCATCCGTGAAACCTTGCGCATGCGACCCGATCGCGTAATCATTGGAGAAATCCGTTTTCCCGAGGAAGCCCGCGCATTCATGGAATCCATTTTGTCGGGTCAGGGAAAGGGAACCTATGCCACCTTCCACGGTCATTCGCCCCATGAGACTATTGCCCGTTTGCGTCAATATGGGATTCTCGACCAAGACATTGGTTGGATTGATGTCCTCGTGATTCAGCGCCGATGGACGCGGGCGGGAAAAAATCCCGGGGAATATTTCCCCATGCGGCGCATCACGGAAGTCGTGGAATTGGAATACGATCCGGGTTTCGGTCTCACCATCCGGCCCATTTTCACCTATTCCCCTTCCTCGGATGATTGGAAATCATTCCCCTCTTCCCGCGTCGCGGGAAAATTTCCAACCTATTTTCCAGGAATGGATTGGAGTTCTTCACTGGCTCGGAAAGCCAATGCCAGTAAGGGAGGTAAACGAGATGCTGGGAACTCATATCCAAAAAGTTAAGGACCGACGAAAAACCCAGCAATGGGAATCCGGCATCGAGGGGTTTCTTTCTGCGTATGTGGGGGAATTATCCCTCGTCCGGAATCCAGAGAAGGCGTTTCGCCGCGCTATCGAGTGGACCCCTTTTCCCTTGCGTGAGGAATGGGAAAAAATAATCCGGGGAATGGACCAGGGATCCTCCCTCGATGAAGGAATCGCTCGCTTCTCCCAAAAAGCGGGCTCTCCTCTCCTTACCCGGGTGGGGAGTGGGTTGATTCATCTTTCCAGGGAAGGTGTCTCTCCTTCATCCATCGCGGCCATTACCCGTATTCGGGATGACGTGCGGGCGCAGGAACGGAATACCCTTCGTGCCTTCAGCCAGCGCCTGACCATCCTCACATTGGTTTTCATCGCAGGATCCGCGCTCATTCCCGCGTTCGTATTGTCCTTCATTACGATTGGTTCCACTTTCTTGGACACCCAGTGGTCACCCGAACAAATCCTACTCCTCACCCTCGTGGGGTTCCCCCTCCTGGATGTAGTCATGCTTGCGTGGGTGTGGTTCCAGAGCCCCATTCCATTACCCGTAGAAAAGGATTCCACTTCCCCACTCCCAAATAAGTGTATTCGTTGGCGCGAGCGGTGGGATACGATCCTGCGCGCCAATGAAATCCGAGGCGGGTGGTCTTCTCTTTTCCGTTCGAGTGTCATCGAAGGCGCGAGTCTTTTTCTCGTGGGGTGGTCCGCGTATTTGATGATCCGTCCTCCAGGAATCGAACCATTATTCGTGGTCGGATGCGGGGCCGTATTCCCTTTCTTCGCCAATCTCGCATGGCAGGGAAAACGATTCCAAGACGAGACGAAACGGATGGAACAACAGGGATTGGATTCCCTCCTCTATTGGTCCGCACTCCCATCCTCCTGGTCCTTTGAGCGCAAGCTGGAAGCAATCGCCGAACAATCCCTTTCCCCCATTCGAGGGGAGTGGGAGCGTGTGACGCATCGCATTGGGAAAGGCGAGAAAGTGGAAGACGCATTGGCGTCTTTCGCTCATGAGAGGGAGAGTCTCCTCCTTGAGCGCATGCGCCGCGTGCTCATTCAAGGGTATTCGAGTGGGATTCCCTTGCACGATGAATGCGCCCGCCTCGCGGGAGAGGGAATGGATCGCCAGGCGCTGCTGGATGAACGCCAATCCTCCCTCCTCATCGAAAAGTATACATTGCTAGGGGCGGGTGGAATTGTAGTGCCATTAATCTTGGGATTGAGCACGGGGATGGTGGATCAATTCACGCAGGGATTAGAATTCGATGCTATCCAACCGGCGCTTTTGTCGGCGGCGCAAATAGGAACGCGGGGGTATCTCCTCATCTACTCCATTCTCGCCTCTTCCTTCGTGGGGTTGATCGAAGGAGACGTGCGGCGATTCCCTATGTATGCCATTTGGCTCCTTCCCCTCAATCAATTCCTGTATTGGATTGCCTCGAATTATTCCGCATAATTCCGTGGATGAATCCCCCTCTTCTTCGTGCGATTGATTATAAACCCCGGAGGGGTGTTTTCTCGCATGCCTTCCCAGAAAAAATCCACCAAGACCAGTGAATCCAAACCTATTCCTTCCGCGTGGAATTCCAATCACAACTCGAATTCTCACGATATGACCGTTCGCTTTGTGGAAGTGGATCATCGTAATTGGAGTGGGTATACGCTCATCGAGGGATTTCCCGGCATGGGATTGGTGGGGACCATTTCAGCCAAGTATCTGGTGGAGAACTTGGATTTCAAGGAAATGGGGCACATTCATTCCGATGTTTTCATGCCCATCATCCGCATCCATGAAGGGGTGCCGGTGTTTCCTTCCCGGATATACGTGAGCGAGAAATACAAGCTCATTGTCCTCATCTCCGAGCAGGTTATTCCCAAACCCTTCGTCCCCAAAGTGGCCCGGGCGGTCATCGAATGGATTCTCCAGAATGGGATTACGCGCGTCATCTCCCTCGCAGGAATACAGACGGACAGCAAGGGAAAACCATCCGTGTATGGGATTGCCGCGAATGAGAAGAGCAAGAGCATTTTCGAGGGATTGGATGTGGAAATCATCCAGGATGGGATTACCACGGGGATTACGGCCATCATATTACTGCACCTCAAGGACACCCCCGTGAAGGCCGTGTCGATGCTGGGAAATGTCACGCTGGGAGCGGATTATAAGGCGGCCTCCGAGCTCATCAAGCGGATGAACAAGCTCCTCAAACTCAATCTCAAAATCGAACCCTTGTTGGAACAGGCGAAGAAGACGGAACAGGAGATTGTTTCCCAGATGAAAAAGGTCCAGGAGACGCAGGAGCAGGAAGACCGGTTCGACACGGGGGGAAAGGGTCCCTCGTATTACGCGTGAGCGGGAATTTTCGTCGCTAAAAACTATATATACGCGCTGAGCATTCAAATAGTGTGCTTCGGGTAATTTTTGATACCAATATTTATGGACGATTGGCAGTTGAACCGGATGGTCTCGTGCTAGAGTAGCGAATCCGAAATGAAAAAGATTTTATTGTGTATGGATATGCCCCCATTCGCCAGGAAATTCGAAACATTCCAAAACACACCAAGTTAAGCCAGCGAAATCGGATGATTCTCCTCAACTTGTACGATAAAATTACGGGGAATCATTTGTTGCCCGATTCAACCAAAGTTAATCATTTGGCCAAAAAATATTTGATTATTACCAGCAGGGAGGGGGCGGGTATTCTTGGCAATCCAGCTTCAAATTCGATTTCATGATTGTGGCATGCGCCAGTATCCATGGGTTGGACATCATTTATTCAGCCGATAGCAAAACTATGTCCAACAAAACTGCTATTAAAACATATAATCATGTCAACCTGAAAGAGTATTACCGAACACCTCATTTCCTGAAATATGAAGAGTTAGTGGCGCAATTCCGGAATTATTCCAAATCGTAAATCGACACGGATGCCTTCACGAACGCCTTCATTTCTTTCACGAAATCGGGGTCCTTCCGTGCTTCCTTCCACATCTGACGAAATGCTCGATCGGACAGTTCACGAGAAGAGAATTTTTGCTTTGCCATACTCTATTATCCTTGAATGCTAGAATAAAAAGCTTACGAATAGCTTTCATCAATTGCACGGGTATTTCCAACTAGGAGAGGATTAGACCGCCGTTGATCTCCCATTTGGGTGAAGTGTCTCTTTTTTCTTCCTCGAATCCACATACAGTCCCAGCACGCTCCCGATGAGGATCAATAGGATGAGTCCGGCTCCCGCCCAATCCTCGGGGATAGAGGGGATGTTGAACAATCCTTCTGTTCCTTGCCCCGTGTTGATGTTGAATACGTTCTCGGCGGCCTTTCCGGAAACACTCCCATCCGGGTTGGCCTGGAATCCGATTCCCTGGTTCCTGAAATTGTCATTCAACGGAATGAGTTGTGCGTTCTCCGCGTAATACAATCCCTTGTCAGGATCGTAATAAAACGACCCCCCCTTCCCGGAAGCGGATTGGAGGAGTTCGGACTTCCCATCATACGTGAGCACGGGCTTCCCGTTCTCGTCCGAGAATTGCAAGGAGTGCGTCTGCCCATCCGCCGTCACGATTTGGATGTTCCCATCTTCTCCCTGCGTGATGCCGGTGATCTCCTGGTCATACACTTCCCCGGTTTCCTTATTGATGACCTTGAAGAAGTCCGTGCACTCTCCATCGACTAATTTGGAATACAGGATGAATTGTTTCGTGGGCGTGTCAAACACCTGGAAGGGGCCATTCGTCTCCAGCCCGGCCGTGAGGTTGTCTCCTTTGAGTTTGGCCGCGGGAGAATTGGGATCTGTTTCCACGCTCAGACTCACGGCTGGTTCTTCGCATTGTGTGGTGGGATTGGGGGTCGTGGTGAGGTCCCCATGGAATCCTTTCACATCCTCATCCGATACCACGGCTTGGGCGTGGTGGCGGAGCCAGATCAATAATTCATTGGACTGGGGCTTGTAGACCACCGTCCCATTCTCCCAGGAAGCCGATTGAAAGTCCCCCGCTTCGGGAAACGCGGCCCCCGTTACGACAACCCGTCTATTTCCATACAATTGGATGCTCGCTCCCGCCCCATACGCGGTTTGGGGGACTTGTCCACCCAATTGGATCCGATTGTTGATGGTATCGATGGAAATGCTCGGGAATGCGTCCGTGGTGACGGTCTGTCCTTTTCCAAAGGCATCCCCCAAATTGTTGGATTGGAGACCGACTCCGGATTGTTCCAGTACCGCGGATTGGAGGCAGTCCAAGAGGGCGGGGTCCTGCACCAGCGTTTCCCCGCGCACATTCATGGTGAGGAGGAGGGAGTTCGAGTCCCCTAATAGAAATCCATTCAGGCGCTGGGGAACTTCCATCGCGGGGATGGAGAGGTTCTTGTTCGTCAGCCGGACGTGATCCTCCTTATCCTCCCCAATGACTTCCAGCCCATCCACGGTGAGGGTTCCTTCTTCATTATCCAATGTGAGCGTGTGCCCATCCTCCGTGGTCAATACGGTCATCCCATCCGTGAGGTATTTGGTGGGCTCCACCAGGCTTCCTCCGCCGACCCAGAAATACATCACTTCTTCGGAGCGCAAATAACCGGATGAGCTTCCCGTGATGCGCAACTCGGCCTCGGCGACATCGTCTTCCTGGGCCTCATCCACCAATTCCCGAACCTGCGCGGTGGATTCTTTGAGGACATTATCCGTGAGAGATTGCCCCGTGCGTTTCGTATCCACCTGATTGGCGAATTCCCGGATACCATTCAATGCGTCCTCCGTGACACTCTTCTGCAGCTCATCCGACTTCCCGGGACGATCCTCCTCCTCTCGATTCGGCACGAAGAGAGAAGCAAAATACCCCTCCTTGTCATCCACACACTCATTCATCTGGGGGGCAAGAACAAGCTGCTGGGCCCCAGAAAAGAGGGTTCCCATGAGTCCGCCCGTAATATAGGACAGATTTTCTGCGAGGGCTGCTACTGCACCAACTTTCTCAGCCCCAAAAACACGCGACGCAACGCCATAAATGAAAAGATCATCCATTACTTGCTCGCATGTCTCCCCTTCTTCTCTCGCTTTTACAAGATTGATTTCGGTCAGCTCTTCTCCGGCCATTTCACCATTGATATTAGTTCGATGAGAAAAACTCACGAGTAATTGCCCCTTCTCTTTTGCATCTTTGGTCTTTGGATGCTCCAGGAAAAACGTATTTGTACTGTCTGTAGAAGAAAATTGAACATCGAAGCGCTCCGCGGATGGGGAAGTGACGACGGCCGCACATTCTGGACAGGACTGGGGGCCAAAGAGGAACATAGCCAGATTCTCTGGCGAACTCCGATCGGTTCCTCCTGTGAAAGAGTTCCATATCGTATTGAGCGGTTCATAGTCTTCAACCACGCTATCCAGAATTATTGGGGCGGGGAAATTAGATATTACCTTCTGAAATAAGTCCCCGGAATCGCTTCCCTCATTGGCGAAAAAGTCGATATATGCATCATTATAGAATTCCGTTTCTCCAGGTTCGAATGACACCTCGTGCCACTCTTCTGGAAGCTGGTAAATGGAAAATTTGTCGCTTCCAAAACCGCGGGTCATCCACCAATACCCATACATTTTGGCGGTCCATCCGAGACCATTTTCCAAAACATTTGGATTGACAATATTGAAATAGTTCCCAATCAGCTTCTCCTGATTTTGGAGAGAACGCGAGAGGAGATTCGTGTATGGACCCTTTCCCCAATCTCGAATGACCATTGAATTGAATATGGAATCGGTTGCTCGTTTAGCGTTCTTTATCTTCCCGGGGGCCACGTTCCCGGAGAGCAGGCGGTCCGCAAACGTATTGGGAGTCATGATCCCCAAGTCTAATCCAGAGTTGACCTTGTCCCAGTTAATGTTTGCATTTGTCACCGGCTTTTTCGGATCAATGATGGGAGGCTGAACGGGAAGATTCCCTCCTTTGACCACTATTCGGGGGGTAATCCCGTGTGAAATATCAGCCTGAATATCGGTAATAGAGGCTGGTATCGCAGGCACGACGCGTCCGTCGGATAATTGGACCAGCACATCCTTGTAATCACTCGTGCCTATTTTTCCAGGATCAATCGCCGCACCCAATGATTCGGTATTGAATTTGAAGAGTTGGAATCCTTGGTAAACTTCTCCTGTCCGCGGATTTTGGAAAAGGGTCGCCACACCCGTTACGGGGTCAGTATATCCTTTCACTAGTTTGAGATCAGGAACCGGGACACCTGGACCGAATTTGGTGAAATCTCCAGTCTTGATGAATTGTTCCGCGGCATCCTTGTAATATTTGTCGACATCATATTTCCAGTTGATAGATTGTCCAACGTTATTCTTGAAAGTGAACTCGTTCCAGCCGGGAACTCCATCTAATCCTGTTCGAGTCTCTTCGAACAAATCAATCTTCCAGGCATCATCATAATCTTTCTCGATGGCAAGAATTCCTCTCCCATAATCGGCCTTGTTTATCCTCCCAGCGAGAAAATCCGTCTCCAATCGTCCGCGCATGGTTTCCGCAACGTCCGTGTATTGTTTGAAGGTAGACCAGAACGTGAATAGTTGCTTCCGTTTTTCTACATCGGTTATCTTAGAGAATATCCCTTCGGGGCCGAACACTTCATCCTCAATCTTGGAACTACTCCCAAGGGAGATTATCTTGCGCTCCGCAAACAATTTGGATACTGTGTCAGCCGCATCCTGGTCTCTCAATCCCGCTCGTTTTAGGTTATCGAGCACTGTAGCCCCCCCGATCTGGAAATCCTTTGGACCAAATTTGTATTTACTGAAAAACTCGCTTGGTGCCATCGGTGTTCCGGCATGGATGCTCGCAGTATAATCGTCTAAAAAACTAGAGATCCTACGGTTCTCCCAAATTTTGGCGGGATTCAGTTTGTCGGTAACGGATCCGCTCAATAGGGAGTATCGTTTAGTTTTGGTGAGCATTTTCCGGAATTGCCCCCAGAGGGTGGGGCCGAATGTTCCGATGACCATTTCCCCGGAGAACCAGGAATTGAAATATTTGTCGAACATCGAGTAAAGGGTGAGAACGCATCGTCCATCGGCACAGTTCGTTAGTATCCCTGCCTGAAACGTGTTGTCAATTGCGATATGGTTCATGACGTCAGGGTCTTTAGACCGAGAGTAAACGATCCCCTGCAAGGCAGCCTCTCCTTCGGGAGAAGATATTTGTTGACTCTGCACTTGGGCCTGAAGAAAGTCCGCTTCTTCGGGAGAAAATTGTTCATTGACAGAATTATCATCCTTGAACAGGGCGCTCCACATATCCTTCACGTTCCCCGTGATCCCTTCCCCCGAGTTTCGGTATTGGAGGGATTCTCCTTGCACCGCACAGGGTCCTTCGGGCGTGCACTTGGCGGCGCGGAGGGAATCATAGAGGGATAATCCGAACGCAAAGGGCCCTTTGATTCGCTGGTTTTGCAAGGGGGCCAATTCCCCGGGTTCGAGTATCTGGTTGGGTATCTGTTTCTTGAATGCAGTTTCTTCATCCAAGGGATTGGGGACCACGAGCACATTGTTGTCCGATATCGTGTCGCGATCCGTGTTGGGTTGGGTTCCCGCCCCCACTTCGTCCCCCACGAGTCCGGGGACCAAAATGGAATCCTTGAATCGTTGCACGTCTAATGGAGATAGTTCCGAGAACCGGCACACCGATCCCCCTCCGGGGAGGGATTGGAAGGAGAGGATCAAATCATGGGCTTCGGGTGCGGCGGGGGAATATAGCCCTTCATTCGTGGATGGAGAAACGGGTGGGAGGGATTCTGTATTTTGAGCGGGAGGAAACCCATCCGCGGGCATGGCGGATGCCATAGGGGAGAAGAGGAGCAGGAGGAGGTAGAATAGGGCCACGCGCGCGGGATCCATGGAGAGGAAAACCGAATCCGCCTTATAAAAGACATCCCATATTCAGGGAGAAAACAGGGAATGCGGGAATGGGTTATCAGAATCCGAAGAATGCCAGGTAGAGGAGGCTGACGGGGAGCCAGGGGAAGAATACGATCAAGAGGATGAAGAGGACACACCCCGCGTAGGTGGTGATGGCAAACCGGAGCCAGAATCCCTTTATTTTTTTTCGGAGCGAATCGAAGAGGAACACGCCAAACAAGGCGAAGGGCAGTGTGAGGAGGGAAAAAATGATCCCCGTGAGAATGGATTGGGGAATGATGCGTATTCCCAACTCGATGGGAGACACCACCGTTTGGGCATAGAGGGGATCATCCCGAATGTCGGGGGGTATTTGTGAGATGTCGGTATTGGATAATCCCCCAAGTAAGAAGGATAGGTGGAGAATGAGAAAGAATGCGATGAAGGATGCGGCTATCGTCAGGGTGGCGGCACCAATCCACTTCCACCCCGTCTTCTTCTGGACGAAATTAAAGAGGAAGGTGAGGAGGAGCGCGCACGCGAGGACCGGAATGAACAATCCCGCTCCCCCGGCGAGGAGGCCTAAAATATTGGTGATTATCCACGTGAAGGGGTCCATAATCCTCACGCAGACCCTTGCAGAATAAAAAAGACCACCCCCTCTGAAAGGACATGGCGCTCTTCACTCCCATCGCGGATGCGGGAATGGCACTGGTTTTCATCCTGGGAAGCGTTTCCATTGGATACACGGGAGCGCGGTGGATCTACCCTCCATTAGTTTCATGGAAGGGGTGGCGTCGCGTGGGAGTGGGTTCCCTCCTTGGGGTCGCGTGGTCCGTTTCCGTGATTGGGGTTTTCATTCCCGCCGCGGATGGAATATCGTTTCCCCTTCCCTCCTTCGTGGAGTTTTTTGGTTTCATGGCGCTTGGTTTTTTGTTCCTAATGGGCATTGCGACCTTTTCATGGTGGATTACGCATCGGGTATTGGTGCATGGAATGATGATCCCTTCTCCCGCTCGCACATCGTTCAATGGAGAAATGGAGGAGGATGCCACTTCCTCATTGGATAAAAATTCCACTTTTCCGGTGAAACCCATCGCTTCGCGCTCATTTTCAGGAACCAAAAATCCCGCCCCGGTGATGGAGGATCCGGTGGTGGAGAATGATTTTCTTTCCCTCCTCAAGGAAGAAAACACGGGCAAACGTTCCAATGCTCCAATCCCAAAAACCCCTCCCCCGGCTGTTTCTCCTATGTCTCAATTGGATGATTTTGCAGGATTCGAGGATACCTTGGCCCAGCTCAAAAGGGATTTAAAGGACTTCAACGAAAACATGAACCAGACGCGCACGCGTCGAGGATAATGGAAAGGCTATGGGCGACGACTACCGCGACATCCCCCGGCGATTGAGACGATTCTACCGGAAGGGAGAACCGGTTCCTCCGGAAGCCCAACCCCGGCAGGCGGCGAATTCCTCTCATGAAGAAGAGGAGCCGGCTCGCGAGCCCTGGGAGGATGCCCATGCGGAATCCCTTCCCCAAAAAACGAGGCATAGGAGGGAAAATAGGGGCCAGCAAGAAACGCCCCCCCTTCCATCGGCACGCTTCGAGAAGATGGTGGACGATTCCCAAAAACCGGCGGTCACGACCATGGATCATGCGCTGGGGCTTTCCCAAAAGGCAGCTTTCGCTGAAAAGTTGCCCGGGGAATCCCATCACGCCATCGTGGATCATCCCGGAAAAAAAGAAGAGATTGAACACACCCTCCGTGAATTGAAAGAGCTGGCCTCCTTAGGAAATCCAAAAGATGCGAACACGGGACCGGCATCCTTCCATTTCACTCCCGCAGGGGGCGCGCCCACCCCTCCATCGGCCATCGAAAAGGCAATGGGAGAGAAAACAACTTCCCCCTCCCTGCCCAATGCTTCCCTTACTCCCCGCGAACGGATGGAGCAACGCCGACAAGGGAAAGGGATGCCACTCCCAGAAGGAGAAAAGGAACCCCCCGCATCTCCAATTACCACTCCCGCGAAACCATCCATTGCTCCTTTACGCGAGGGGGGCAGTTCCCATTACCGCCGTAGGATGGGCGAGCTATCCTCCCCTGAAAAAGAGGATTCTCAACCCTCGGATTCCCCCACCCCTGAAAGAGATTCCCCGCAGGAGGAAATGGGTGATTTTCGAGACCTGCTCGATGACTCCGCTTCGAAAAAGAAAAAGAAGAAGCCCGTGGATGAGGAGGATGACCTCTCCCTCGACGAAGAGATGCCCCTGTTTGAAGATGAGAAATGAGTGCCATCCCAATCTAAAATTGGAAGCAGTATCTTCCCAAAAAAATCCTCTTCATTAATTCGCAATCCCACTCAAGTCAATCTTTTCGCATTTCAATGATTGCCATTCCGCTTCGGGAATAGGAGTCGCGGTCCACGTGGCGAGGAGCACCCCTGCGCGCAATTCACACGTGTCCTGGGCCAGGAGAAAGGAGGTGCCGCAGAATTGGACCATAGAAATGAGCCCCTGCGCCTGGGTCGCCGTTCCCACCTGGAGGAATAGTTTTTGGATGGGGTTTCCCGCCACGGAGGGTTTGCAGTAAAACATTTCATGGGGTTCATCCTCGTCCGGTTTCACATTCTGGAAACGCGCGGGGTCCACGCCCTCGTTGTAGGGAACATAGGCAGTAGATCCTTCGGCTTGCACCAGGAAACGCGTCCGCCATATCACCATGAGGACGGTTTCCTGAGCGGTAGTAATAGTGAAGAGGTAATCCTGGGTATCGGCCACCGGGCGCATGACGGCATAGAGGGATTTGGCCATGTTCCGTTGCGTGTTGGGCGTGAGTATTCCATCATCCGCGAAATCTTCCTTGAGGAGGGCCATGAGGTAATCCACTTCCAAGTCCGGATTGGGATGCTGGACGTCGATGAACAATGCCGCATCCCGCGTCACGGATTGATACATAAGAGTTTTGAGTGCGCTGGAGACGAATTCAAAGGAATCATTCCGCGTCACCTGATCCGATATTCCTTTCCCATAATTAGAGGCGAAGATGAATAGGAATCCTGTGAGGGAAGAGATGATGACCAAGAGGAATAAGGCATCCGTCACCGCGGCCTGGCCACGAGAAGCACGGGGTGGGGCGAAAAATTTCCGGTAGCGTTGGGCGTTCAGGCTTTCCATGTAATCACCACCAGCGTGGCGGGCACGACCGCATATTCCACTTGCAGGGCCACCGGGAAAGCCAACACCACGAAGGGGCGGTTTTCCAAAATATCCACCATCTCCTCCTTCAGGATGAGGGGATTCTCCTCCAGGGAGGGAAGTCCAATGGCACACTGGAGGGACGTTCCTTCCAGGGAGTGGAAGTGATCCACCATTTCCGCAAGGCGGGGGATTTCCTCCTCTTCCGCGGAGGTGGCGATGCGCTCCCATTCCGATGATTCCACGATTCCGGAGGCATAATTCAGCCCGCGCACGCGCAGTCCCCGGCAGGCGATATTCCACTCTGCAGGGGTGGCGATGTAGGAATCCCCCTTCAGCGCGTTGGCGATCACCAGCGTGTCCCGGTCCGCGTTGAAGGAGGAGGAGCGGGTGTTATACTCATTGAGCGTGAACGTGAATGCGGAAAAAAAAGTCACTAATCCCACGAGAATGGGGATGAGGGATGGAATGTCGTCCCCAATCGGCCCGAGGTATCCCCGATTCCCCATGCGGTTCTTTTTCCATTTCCGGGGGCTCAGCATAGGAAGTATTCCTCGCTCTGGGACCCATCGATGTGATCATCCACCTGCTCCTTGATGCTGGACCCATCCGGGGGGATAGTGGGGAAGCATGTTTGGGAATTCGCGGTGATGGCGCATGGGAATAAGTGCAATGTCTTGAGGCCGGACTTGACGGACTTGACCACATAAAAGGCATTCACGGGAGGCACGGCCTGCGGATCCAAGACTAGGTCCTCCAATTCCCCGAGTGAAACCACCTGCCCTTGAACCAGGTCGTATATGGCGATATCCGCTTCCGTGGTCAGCGAGGCGGCTGCTAATACGGTGTCGGGTGACCGGACATCGCTCACGGTGAAGATGAGCCGGTTCCCTTCCGAGGATTGGGTCTTGGAGATGTGGAGTTGGTAATAGATGTTGTTCCCGAAGCTCGTGAATTTGGGCGGGATTGCGAAGGGCTTGCTATCGCACGTCGTAGGGGCGATGGCCATCCCATTCAACGTAATGGAGTATTTTTCAAGCTCCTGCTTGACTTCCCCCACGAGGAAAATCTTTCCCACGCTGAGAGAGAAGAAGGAGATGATGGAGAATAATGCGATCACCAGGATGAGGAGATTAATCTTGGAGAGCGTGAATTCGATCATGCGGAATCATTCCCATTCATGGTTCTTCTTCCAGGGGTTTTTTCCCCTTGAGATAGGCGCATACGATGGGAACACTTGCGGTGAGATCGGATACCTTGAGGAGGGAATAGGTTCCCTGCTGAATCGTCGTCTCATCAAGGGGTTGGAGGAACCACCCATCCTCCTGACGCGAGGGGCATTGCTGGCTATCTTCCGCAGGAAAATCCGTGCTGGGGGATATTTCCACACACTTCGTGATGGTGTCCCGCGTCGACTTGTATTGGAGGAGCGTGCAGATGCTCCGGGCCGAGGAGCAGAAGCTCGAGCAGATGTTAGGATCCGTGCTGTCCAGGAGGCGCACGCATTCTACATCCGTGGATTGGGAGAGCGTGGAGAAGTTTTCGCAATCATTGATCTTGGCCGAACACTCCCCGAAGAGGAAGGAGAATTGTGCCGTCCCCTTTCCCGTGGCCACATTCTGGAGGTTCCGGGACATTCCCTCGAGCTGGGCGTTGATGGTGTTGGCGCACGTCTGTTCTTGGAGACGCGAAATAGCCTGGTATCCCGCGAACAATACGAATCCCATAAGGATGACGGCAATCAACAGTTCGAAGGGAGCCGATTCCTGGGCCCGCTGGTTGTATCGGCATCTCATACCCAGCCAAACCATTTTGAGCATAAAAAAGGGTTGGAAATTCTCGGTAGAGTTTTAAACAAAAAGGAGAGAATAGGGGTATGCACGCGCGTACAGATACGAAGACAAAAACAACCCTCCGAGCTGAGGAAATCGATCCCTTGTGGGAAGACTTGAAAAAAGGTCTCGAAGATGTCAAGGCGGGAAGGGTTAGAGTATGGAAGCCTCGGGCTCTTCGAACCCAACATTAATTTTCTGGCGCACATATTCTCTGAGGACGGGAAGAGACTGCTTAATCTTTTGAATGCTGGTAGCCTGTTGTTTTTTGTCGCTTATTCCCCACAAAAGGACAACATTCCAATCAGGATAGACCACAAAGTAAAGGCGATTTCCTTCAAACTTCTTTTCACGGACAAAAGGAAAGCCCAACGGTTTTCCAACATGATCGGCTGACTCCACCAACTGCAGGATGAACCGTTCAATACGATTCTGGTTCAACGTGTCAAGCATAGAATAATTATTCCAAAAACTAACGGTTTCTATTATTTTGAAGCGAGCCATGAGTCCCGCACCCGACAAAAGATTGAAAAAGCTAGAGAAAATTTTCATGGAGCAATGGCGGAGTCCCAACCATCCTCTTATAGATTAAGACCATTTATTTTTTCCATGCCGTCCCCGTATTCCTATTCCTCCTTATCCAAATTCGACACGTGCCCGCAGTATTATGCGCATACGTATGTGTGGAAGACTCCCATTCCTGAAGACACGCAATTGGACCTCGCCATGACCTGCGGGAGCGTGGTGCATTCCGTACTGGAGTGGGCCCATACGCAAACCATGGAAAACAAATCCCTCTCCTGGACCCAGGTGGAAGAAACTCTTCCCCTGAAGTGGAATGCCATCCTCGCGGAGGCCGGCCTCCCATTTATGCGGGAGGAGCTCCCGGCATTTATTCAAAAGAGCGCGGATACCACCAAGTGGTATTTCGATACCATTTTGCATGCGGAAAAAGAGGCCACTATTGGGATTGAGAAGAAACTCCTGTATCCCCTCGATCCACCCAAAAAAAGATGGATCATCGGTTTCCTGGACCGGATATCCCAGCCCCACGAGACCAAAATCGTAATCCATGATTACAAAACAGGGAGCAAGAAATTGAGCGAAAAATCCCTCGCCACGGATTTCCAGGCCACGCTGTATGGGGCCATGGCCGCACATGCGTATTCCCCATTATCGGAAATCGAATTGCGCTGGCACTATTTGGCGCACCAAAAAACAGTGAAAACGATCCTCGATCCGGAACAGGCGCGGAACACGATTCAAAAAGCCCAGCGCATCGCCACGCAGATAGAGGATCATAAGAACGTGGGATTGTTTCCCCCCAAAGTGGGATGGATGTGCACGCGGTGTGAGTTCAAACCTGTTTGTCCCGCGCATAATACTCGAGGTTGAAGTCTAGCCGTATTTTTCGCGTGATTTTGTCAAAATATCCGTGAACATTGCATACAAATACGGATTGGCTATTTTCATCTTTTTCCCATACATTTTATTCAATTCTTCGGATTTTTTTATTTGTCGTTGTATCCATGGCAATCCAAATGAACCCGGTTTTTCAGCGTGCGCACGCGCATATGTGGAATCAGACCCGGTCAAGGTGTATAAGTTATGAATGCGATCAGCCATCTTCACAGTCATTCCTTCTTTCGTCTTTAGTTCGAATGAACCATCATCACGCTTGGAAACTTCTCGCACAATAGCGACTACTCTTTTTCCAAACAAGCGCTGGACTTCAGCATACGTGGTGTGACGATCCTCCACCGCATCGTGCAGAAGACCAGCCATCAATATTTCCTTGTTTCGCACCCCCGCCGCTTAAAGAGTTGCAATAACTGAAAAGGGGTGCCACGCGTATGGAGATCCCTCCATCCGTTTCTGATGGCGATGCCACTCCACGCTTTTTTCCATGGCAAGGGCGAGTTTTCGTGAGTGAAATCCAAATACGAAATTAGCCACACGAGAAAAAATACGCGGCCGACCGACGGAAGGGAGTTTTCCACTTGATCTCGGTTTAGGCGAATAGGGCATAAATGAAAGGATAGTAACTGGAATAAAAAACACAGGGGTCAATCAGATCGTGATCACCGGAAATATCTGCGGGACGAAGATGAATAGAATCAACAAGAGCAAGAGGATCCCAATCCCTTCCCCGAAATCGTTCCACAATACCACGACCACAGTCGCAAAAGCCCCGACCCATAATAGGGAGAGATTGGCCAAGGCGATGTATATTCCCGCAAGGAGGCCGAGGACGAATACGAGCATGATGAAGGCCCCGACCTTCTGGATGAGGATCTTGGTCCCTTTCACGAGACTCCTAAAAAATTCTGCGACGGTGCCCATTTCCCATTCCCCTACCCCTATCCGGCCCAAATCCTATTTAAAGAATAGGATGAAGGGGGTCCTTCTCTATGCTTTAAAACCTAATTTCCACTCTATGGGAGCATGCTCGACATCCAATTCATCCGAACCCACAAAGAGGAAGTGAGGCAGAACCTCGCCAAGCGCCAGCATTCTCCCTATGTGGAATCGTTCGACGCATTGATGCTAGATGATATGAAATACCGCACCCTCTTGCAGGATGCGGAGGGACTCCGGGCCCAGCGGAACAAACTCACCCAGCAAGTGGCGCAAGTAAAGGATCAACCGGAAGCGAAACAAAAGCTCGTCCAGGAATCAAAGGGAGTTGGGGAGCAGATTGTTCAAGCGGAGAAAAACCAAGCCGTGTTGAAAGAGAAAATCCACGAAACCCTGATGCGCCTGCCCAATCTCATGGAGGAGAGCGTCCCCTTCGGAAAGGATGACAGCGAGAATGTGGAAGTAAGGAAATGGGGAGAGATCAAACCCATGGACTTCGATGTCCAGAACCATGCCCAAATTGCCAAGAACATCGATGGGGTCGAATTTGAACGCGCGGTGAAGATTTCCGGTACAGGATTTTTCGCCGTGAAAGGTACCCTCGTGCTCTTGGAGCGGGCCCTCCAACAATACGCATTGGACACGCTCATGCAGGACGGATTCGTCCCCTATGCCCCATCCTATCTCATGAACAGGGCCGCCTATGAGGGAGTGACCGACCTCGCAGATTTCGGGAATCAATTGTACAAGATCGAGGGGGAAGACCTTTACCTCATCGCCACGTCCGAACACCCATTGACAGCCCAATACATGGACGAGACGATGCCCATCCAGCGACTCCCCATCGCGTTAGCGGGAATATCCCAATGTTTCCGGAAAGAAGTGGGGAAGCATGGTTTGGATGAACGAGGGTTTTTCCGCGTGCACCAATTCAACAAGGTCGAGCAAGTGGTCATTTGTGCTCCCTCCGAATCCAAAACGTGGCATGAACGAATCCTCGCCAATACCGAGAAAATGATGCAGGGCCTGAACATCCCCTATCGCGTGGTCAATGTCTGCACGGGTGATTTGGGAATTGTGGCGGCTAAGAAATACGATATTGAAGGATATTCTCCAAGAGAAAAAAAATTTTTTGAATTGATGTCCCTCTCCAATTGTTCCACTTATCAAGCCGTCCGCCTCAACATCAAACTCACCCACCCAGATGGGAAGAAAGAGTATGTGCACACCCTCAATGCGACGGGTATTTCCACCGCACGCATGCTGAGGGCCATTTTAGAAAATCACCAGACCCAGGAAGGGGGAATTAGAATTCCCGAAGTCCTGCACCCCTACATGTATGGGATGAAAGAAATCCCCAAAAGCAATACATAACACAGCGGGGCGGTGCCATTAAAATCCCCCGCGCATGAATCCTGCATGCGATTGGGAATTCTCGTCCTAGCTTATAATGCCGAAAAGACCATCGGGAGCGTGCTCGCGCGCATCCCCCTGGAGACCTATGAGAAAGCCCATGGGGTCTATGTGTTTGATGATGCCAGCCGAGACGAGACCCAGCACGTGGCGGAAAATTTCCTAAAATCCCACACGTTTGGAGAAAAGATTCACGTATTCAAACATGCCCAAAATCTGGGGTATGGCGGAAATCAGAAACACGCGTATCATTTTGCGGAGAAGAATGGATTGGATGTCGTGGTGATGCTCCATGGGGATGGACAATATACCCCCGAACTCCTGCCTCACATCTACGAACCCATCCTGGAGGGGGATGCCGACCTCGTGTTTGGTTCACGAATCATGGGAAACCCCCTCGATGGGGGAATGCCCGTGCACAAATATCTCGGCAATCGTACGTTGACCACAATCCAGAACGTCCTCGTGGGAACCCACTTCTCCGAATTCCATTCCGGGTATCGGGCGTTCCGCACGGCCTGCTTTTTAGGTATCCCATTGGATGCGTGCACGGATGGTTTCCATTTCGACACGCAGATATTGATTCTCTTCCACGACCGGAAATTCAGGATTAAGGAGATTCCCATCCCTACTTTTTATGGAGACGAGATATCCCGCGTCCGGATATTCTCCTATGGAATGAATGTCCTCACGGAAGCAGCACGGTATCGATTGAAGAAAATCGGGGGAAAAAATCGAACATATCTTTCTCCACTCCAATCCAATCAGACAGGGACCGCCGATGAATGAAAAATGGGCATTCACCGGATCTATGATTCTATTCACCCTTCTCACGGGAGTATTTCATGCCTATTTTTTCCCGGAGGTATTTCATGATATTGATGAGGCAACCTATGCATACGATGGGCAGCGCATCCTCGAGGGAAAGATTCCCTTTGTTGATTTTTTTGAGAACAAACCTATTGGAATATACTATACCTATGCTCTCGGCCTCGCCCTGACCCCGCATTCCATGGATGGGGTCCGTTTCCTTTCCTATTTAGCACAGGGTTTCCTGCTCGCGTTGGTTTTCCATTGGTCCCGGAAACGCTTTCATTCCACCCGCACGGGAGTATTCGCTGCCCTGGGCGTTTTCCTCCTATTCCTGCATCCTGCCCTGGAGGGAGAGGCGGCACTGACCGAGGTTTTTGCCCTCCCCTTTTTGGCCACGGCTCTTTTTTCTCTCGAATCCCTCACCCAATCTCCCAATAAACGAATTCGTGCCCTCGCAATGGTAGCGGGGGGAATCGCGATCTCATTCAGTTTTCTTTCCATCATCCCACTTGCGGGGGCAATTTTACTTTTTGTGAAAAAGGGAAAAGAGAAGGCAATCCTAGGGCTTGGCATGCTGATAATCCCTTTTTCGTGGTTATTTTATTGGATTATTGCCTTCGGAGTCGAACCGATATACTATGCCTTCGTGACTCTTTCCCATCGCCTTATCGAATTTAATATGACAGAGGTGGGAGAAATCGCCTGGCTTCCTCTCATCCTGTTCTTCCTTGTCCCCTTCATCCTTTTGGCCACCGCCTCGATGGCTTTTGGAGAGAGAAAAGAGAAAACGAACTCCGCAATCGTTTTTTTGGGAGTATGGATTATCTTGGGCATCCTATCCATCGGAATAGTGCAACGATTTTATCCGCACCATTTCATGATTCTATCCATCCCCCTTGGAATATTAGCCGGGATTGGGATTGAGAAGATCCTTTTTAGCCCCCCGCCGAGGCATTCCATGGCCTTCCGGGCAGTTGGATGGGGATTGTTGAGCATGATGATTCTGTCCACCCTCTTCGGAGCCCTTCATTTCACGTGGTCCCCTTACAATACCGATGCGGAACGAATGGGAAATACGATTCAGGGACTCACGGAGGAAGGGGACTTCATCTATGTATGGGGATACAGGACCGAAATCTATTGGTTCGCCCAGCGTCACGCACCTACCCCGTTCGTCCACACGTTGATTATGGGATTTGATTCTACAGCCCCATTCCCAGCGGATGAAATCGCACGAATGAAGCGGGATTTCACTCGAAATCCCCCTCGAGTGATGGCCGTCATCAACCCTGAATTCCTCACCAATCCATCCACCGCATCCTTTTTTGAAGGGTATTCGCCTCATCCGGAATATTACCAACTGTACGTGAAGGAATGATAAAAATGGAAATTTTTGTTTTAATCGTTGGTTTGATTGCGAGTTTTGGCTGGTTTTTTTGCCTAGGCCATCTCATCGTCTGGTTCCTTGGCAATAAGCAGTCGAATTATTCAACTATTTTTGGAATTTCAGCCGCGACGATTATCGCGGCATTAGGTTTTATCACTCCATGGGTTGCAATGCCCAACCCAATACTCCATGTAAGTGGATTGTTGTTTGTTTTTGGGTGGTTAATAATCCGCCCCCCTCTACCTATAGTGAAACGTCCCCCACTCACATTCATTTTTTTCGGATGCATGATACTTTTCACCATTTATGCAGTTTCGTATCTGCTTTTCCCAGATTGGTCATTTGATTCACTTTCGTATCATCTCCCATTCATCCATCATTTTGCAGAGAGTGGACAGATTCCCCTTCCGGATAATCCGATTAATTGGGTGGATCATGTCACGTTCGTGTTTCCGAAAGGGGTGGAAATCCTTTTCGGGCTTGGAGAGATGCTGGTGCCGAACAGTCAGGGAATTCTTCAGTTCATCATTCTGTTGGCCACGTTCGCCTGCATTGAGCGACTTTCACAAAAGGCAGGAGTCAACCGTCCCTTCCTTGGGGGTCTTCTTTTCCTTGCGACCACGCGGATGATAGATATCAGCAAAGCATTCATGGTCGAGCAGACCATTTTTTTCCTTTTTACTTTATTCCTTGTCATCCTCTGGGAGGGGAGAAAGTCCATCCATCCATCAAGCTTTCCGCTCGTTTTTATTCTAGCGATGTCCCTCACCATGACGAAAATCAATGCATTCGTGTATGTGGGGGTGGCACTCGTAATCATGTACCATTTTACCCGTTCTCATTCACTATTTTTCGCTGGAGTCGCGGGAGGGATTGCTGGATTGATAGCAAATTATAGTTATCCGTTTTGGAGAGGAGTCGATCTGATTTTCGAATTTCAAATTGTCCAGGCCCTTACCCACAGCCAAGCGGTCCCTCTTATGATGCGACTGGACTTCCTCTGGCGGGGGCTTTCGACCCATATACCCACTACTATTGGAATTGGGATATTGTTAGCGGTCTTACTGTTCATCTACCATAAGGAGTCTCGTTTTCTCACACTCACATTGATTGTTAGCACAGTAGCATTCATTGGGGTCTTTGCCGCGAGCAACCTTTTTCTTTTCACATATTCACAGATTTGGGTTTACCTATTCGCTTTCATCGGTTTAACCGCAATTCCCATTGCAATTTTTTTGGATGGTGCCGTCAACCCACGATTCGATGTCCCCTTACGGGACATTGGAGGTATTATTGCCCTGCTCGTCACGGTGGGGGCATTGTTGGGCGGGGCAAATGGAATCTCATATATGAGCAAAGGGTTTTTCCTCATGGGAACAGCGGATTCATACCCGCATCTTCTTGAGAATGTCCCGAATGAACCGAGCACGAACCTCCTCTTCATGCATAACATCAATCCGATTACTTTCGGATTGGAGAAAGCGACTATCACCGACTTCACCCAATATCCAATAATGAAAGGAATTCCGTGTGAGTTCTGGAAAGACCAAAATATTACCCACATCGCGTATTGGTGGGCAGATAGCAACATGTTCCAACTATATGGGGGGAATCCAAAATTCTACCAGGATGCCAAGGCATCCCTGCGTGCCAGCGAATGCACTACCCTCCTGTATGACATGAATTATTTTGGTATTATTATAGCGCGAGTGAATATTGAACCTTCCTGATTCTACATACGATACATATGTTTTTATTTCAGAAAAAAATGAACAGGCATGCAATCCAAGAATGGTCCAACAGACAAAACCAAAATCACCAAATCGGATGCTGAAAGCATCCTTCGATCGAACGGCATGCAAGTGAACGACTACGCCCGCTACGTGGATGGGAGGGGGATGATTCGTTTTGTTCCCCGCAAGAATGGGGAGTTTGGGGTGAAGAATGCGGGGTGGAGGGAGGTATCCCGCGCGGAAGCGGAGCGAATCCAGCGGGCGAATGCCGAGATTGGTAGGGGATACTTGAAGCCCCGGATGAAGAAATATTTCTGAATAACCAGTAATGGGCCCTTGAACGAATGGTATCAATGAGTGGGGAGAATTACCTTTTGGGCTTCCGTATCGGTCGAGGATTGGGAGGGGGAGTCGGATCCACTATTTCTTTGATGGAAAGCCCCTGTGGGAGAATTCCCCTGCGGAGAGATAGTGAGGACCGTGAGGGTCCGTTCATTCGTCGGCGCACAGGTTTCATAGGGGATGAGAGTATTCCAAGTATTAAAATCGCACCGACCCATGAAGCGACATAACACCGTGTTTCGTTCCAACACCAAATTCTGAACGGGGATAGAAATGAATATTAAGGGGGTCCATCGAGTAGGGACCCATGAACATGCAAAAAATCATCCAATGGATAGGAATGGGGACACTAGTGGTTCTCCTTGGTGGCACATGGGCCGCGGGATTTGAAGTGAAGATCCCCTCCTGCGGAATAGGGAATGAAGAGATTCTGAGTTCGGAAGGCGGACCTCATTTTCATGGAGGAATCATCGTTTCGGGAGAAATGCACCCCGTGGAAGAGAAAATAAAGTTCCTCTCCGGCCCCCTTTCGGAAAAACACCCTCCCTCCATGGGATGCAAGGGAAATCAGCCCACGCAAATGAAGTTCGATGTGGGCACTAATCCCAGCAAATAGGGTGAAACCCATCATTCATTTTTGGGAAAAACCTGGAACGCATTTCATCACATTTTTGTATGTTGAGTGAAGGGTACTGGTGATAATGAATCGAAACGCACCCTTGACACTCCTCTTATCCCTCTTGTGACGGGTGGATTACTCCTCCTCTTCCTGGGGGACCCTATTGCGGCCACAGAGGAAACAGGAGGGGAAGGTGAAACGGAAGGATATTTGAGTACCTGCCCCCAGATGCGGGACGTGGGCTGCCCTCAAGGCGGAGACCCCACCGGAACGGGGGCGACGGTAGACGATGCCCATACGGCGGCGGAGACGAATTGCGAGACGACCTATAGCACGTGCTCCAGCGAACAATGGGCAGAGAACTCGTATAATCTCGAGATATGCACGGCAGCGCAATATTTTCTCACGTTTCCCTACGTGGAGTTGGAAGCGTGTACTTTCAAGGGATGTAAAAAGACCACGGATGGTGGAGCAGGGAATCCGGATGAAGTCTGCTCCTATCCCTCATCGTGTTTTTATGAGGACGACAATGGAAAAATGCAATTCATCGCATCATGCAACGGGACAGGAAATTGCACCACTCTTCCGGGCGACACGATTGGAGAAGGAGAGGATTTCTGGTCCTGCCGCTACAAGACCGAATTTAATGTGACCGACTATGAATGTGTAGATGTGGGATTGGATTGAATACTGTGGGCTTTGTGAGTGACTGGGGCTTTTACCGTTATCAATAGAGTTGACAAGTGATGAAGTGCTGATTTAGGAATTATTTTATTTTTCGGCAGGCGTATACAGGACGGTCGGCACAATAAAGTATTTCTTTCCCTCCGACTGGATGGAAATAGCTTCTCCGCTGCCGAACGGAAACGGGTGTCCGTCGTAGTGCAAGACGTAGGTGTTCCCTCGGCTTTCTATTGTCCCATACCGAATGCCGGATAAGAATTTTCGATCGGTTCCAAGAAATTGTAGAGCGACCAGATTTCCTTTTTTTTCATTAATGAGTTTGGCG
>ERZ1292623.1110-Hain-H51-01um-R1-1110-length-26652-cov-43_pt1 | contig 26652 bp, 24 predicted proteins | sample MGYA00564398_ERZ1292623 | MGnify/ENA primary metagenome ERZ1292623 (study PRJEB36523, sample SAMEA6512633) | groundwater metagenome | collected 2019-01-07 | study: AquaDiva: Metagenomics assemblies of 32 groundwater samples | reverse complement strand
TTAAGTGTCATTTCGAGCGAAGCGAGAAATCCTGGTTGAATAACTTTGAGATGATTCAGCCACAGAAAGATTTCTCCCTGCGGTCGAAATGACAAGAAGCCACTTGATCAGAGCTTCCTTAGGGGATCAGGCCTCGGTAGCCGGTCACGCTGGGTCGCCCCACTCCATCTGCCCCTGATTCTTTTAAGAATCGACTCAGGGTTCTGAGACGTAGCCGTACGAGGGGCAAGATTGCCGCCAATCAGTCAGGAAAGACCCCGGTGGAAAGATAGCGGTCGCCGTGGTCGGCCGGAAAACTGCTCCTGCGTTTCCGGCACTTCCGCCATCCATGGCGGTCGCAGAGATGCGCAGATCAATCCGGGAATACTCCGGTTGAGAGATAGCGATCACCTCGGTCACAGATAATTGTGACGATTACGGCATTTTTGAGTTCTTGCGACAACCGCAGCGCGGCGACGGTCGCGCCGCCGGAGGAGATGCCGGCGAAGATGCCTTCTTCGCGGGCGAGGCGGCGGGTCATGTCTTCAGCGTCTTGCTGCGAGACTTCCATGACGCGGTCAACGCGCTTGGCATCGAAGATTTTCGGAAGGTATTCCTTCTGCCAGGCGCGGATGCCGGGGATCTGCGAACCCGGTGACGGTTGCACGCCGATGATCTGGATCTTGGGATTTTTTTCCTTGAAGAAGCGCGAGCAACCCATGATCGTGCCGGTGGTGCCCATGCTGCTGACGAAATGGGTGATCTTGCCTTCAGTGTCGCGCCAGATTTCCGGACCGGTGCCTTCGTAGTGGGCGAGCGGGTTATCCGGATTGGCGAACTGGTTGAGTACCTTGCCCTTCCCTTCCCGTCCCATACAGTCGGCGAGGTCGCGCGCGCCTTCCATGCTGGCCTTTTCCGACACCAGCACCAGCTCGGCGCCGAAGGCCTTCATGACCGCGCGGCGTTCGAGGCTTTGGTTTTCCGGCATGACCAGGATCATGCGATAGCCTTTGGTCGCGGCGGCCATGGCCAGCGCGATGCCAGTGTTGCCGCTGGTGGCCTCGATCAGGGTGTCGCCGGGCTTGATCTCGCCGCGCGCCTCGGCGTGTTTGATCATCGACAGCGCCGGACGATCCTTGACCGACCCGGCCGGGTTGTTGCCTTCGAGCTTGGCGAGGATGGTGTTGGTGGTTTTGCCGGGCAGCCGCTGAAGCTTTACCAGGGGCGTGTTACCGACAAAATCCTCGAGCGTTTTCATGCCCCGGATTCTACCTTGGGCGTGCTGGCGCGGGTACATACCATCGCTACGAAAAGGACGGCCTGGCGATCATCAGCACGAAGATGGCCAGTACCGCCACGAAGGCCGGCCAGCCGAGCAGGAACCAGGTTCGGTACAGGCGGTGGTATTCCGCGGGCAATGGGCTTTGGCCGCGATCGGCGCCGGCGGCCAGATCGCGCAGGCGCATCTGCAGCCAGACCACGGGTAACCAGCAGGCGCCAGCCACGGCATAGAGGATCAGGGCCACGACAATCCACGGCGTGGACCAGGAAAGTTGCAGCTGCTGCATGAGCCACCAGCCGGTCAGCGGTTGCACGATCACCGCCGGGGCGGTGAACAACCAATCGGCCAGCACCGTGGTACGGGCGGCATTGGCGATGATGCGCGGGTCGCGGGTGCGATGCGCCCGCCAGAAATGAAAGGCCGTGCCCAGCCCGGTGCCGAACAGCAGCGTCGACGAGACCACGTGAACCAGTTTGATGAGTTGATATTCAGTCATCAGCGCTGATCCTCCAGCGCGATCAACGCCAGCACGGCAACCATGAGTGGAATGTTCTTGATCAGCCCACCGAACGGCTCCAGCCACAACGACGGCACCAGCCAACCCAGCGTCAATGTGTAGGCCAGCAGCATCGCCAGCATGACTACCCCGGCGAGACGAACCTGCCAGCGCAGCAACAGGGCCAGGCCGACAGCCAGGTCGAGCGCCGATGTCGCATATAGGAGAACCGGTACGGCTGAAACCGGAATGCCGGCAGGTTCCAACCAGCGCGCCGCTTCGGCCACCGGCAGCCACAGGCCGACGACACCGGAGGCGATCCACAGGAACGCGAGGCTCAAGCGCAGCAGCGGGCGCAGCAGATACAACCGCGCATGCCAGCGATCCTGTACGTGGCTGGGGTGAGTCTGCAATACGGTCGTCATCGCGCGCGGGGCGAACCCGGTAACCTCGGCAAGCCGGCGGTGTGCGCCGGGCTGCCCGGTGTTGCCGCGTTGCAGCATGCGGTACATGGTCATGCCCAGCGGTCCGCGTCCGAAGCGTTCGCCCAGCCAGGCGAGCGGGCGGATCAGAAACAGCGGCACGCGCACAGTCAGGCGCGTGGGGATGCCGAGCCACTGACGGAAGGCTTGAAGATATTGTTCCAGTGTCATGGACTCCGGACCGACCGCTTCCAGAACCTGGCGTGGTCCGCCCTTCCCTTCCACCAAACGTACGATAAGACGGCCGAGGTCGCCGGCGTCGATCGGTTGCAGCCGTTGCCGGCCGTCGCCTGGCAGGAACAAAGCCAGTGGCGTGGCGGCGAGCGCGCGCAGCAGCGAGGTTCCGCCGTAGGAGCCGGTGGCGCTGTAAACCACCGACGGGCGCACCACCACCCAGTCGAGCGTAAGCGATGACAGGCAATGATCGCCTTCGTGCTTGGAGCGGATGAAGGCCGTATCCCGCGGGTCGCCCAGCGCCGAGACCTGCACCACCCGCCGTACGCCCGCCTGTTCACAGGCGCGGAACAACGCGCACGGCGAATCCCGATGCACTGTGTCGAACCGGTTGCGCCCGGACTCGCGCAGGATGCCGGCGGCGTTGACGACCGCATCGATGCCTGGCAACCGTGGCAGCCAGTCTTCGACGCGGGTGTCGCTGGCCATGTCGCAGACAATGGCCGGTAACTGACCGAGACGCCCTGCTGGTAGCGGATGACGCACAGCCGCGATCACCTCGTGACCGGCCGTGACCAGTTCGGAAACAATGTGCGCGCCGATAAATCCGTAAGCACCGGTGACCAGCACGCGCATCAACAAGCCTCCAGGTGCTCGATAACCAGTTGCAGTCCACGGCGGCCCTGGTATTCGTTGACGTCCAGCCGGTAAGCGGCGCGCACGCGCGGCCAGTCCGGGGCAATACCGCGCGGCGCGGCTTGAAAGGCAATGGCGCTGAGCGTGGGCGCTCCTTTGGCGGAACGCACGGCGAGCTTGAGATGTTTCTCGCCGACCACGCGGCTTTCCAGTACTTCGAAGTTGCCTTCAAACACCGGTTCCGGAAATGCCTGCCCCCAGGGGCCGGCGGCGCGCAGCAGTTCGGCCAGCTCCAGTGAGAAATCCTCGCGGGTGAGTTCGCCATCGGTGAGCAAGCGGCCCTGTAGATCGTCTTCGCTCAACCAGCGTCCGACCTCGTCTTCGAAGGCCGTCCGGAAGTGATCGAAGCGATCGCGCGCCAGCGTCAGGCCGGCGGCCATGGCGTGACCGCCGAATTTTTGCAGCAGGTCGGGATAACGGGCGGCCATGTTGTCGAGCGCATCGCGGATGTGCAGGCCGGGCACCGAACGTGCCGAGCCTTTAATCTCGTTTTCGCCCGCCGGGGCGAAGGCAATCACCGGCCGGTGGGTGCGTTCCTTGACGCGCGCGGCGACCAGCCCGATCACACCCTGATGCCAGCCTTCATCGAACAGGCACAGGCCGGGCGGCAAGCCACTGTCGGCCAGGTGCAGGCGCTCGACCGCGGTCATGGCGGTCTTCTGCATGTCGGCCTCGATCTGCCGGCGTTCGCGATTGAGTTGGTCGAGCTGGCGGGCGATGCCCTCGGCCTCCGAATCGCTGTCGCTCAGGAGGCAGGCGATGCCGAGCGACATGTCGGCCAGCCGGCCGGCGGCGTTGAGGCGCGGCGCGACCAGAAAGCCGAGATCGGTGGCGGTGATGCGCGCGGGCTCTCGGCCGGCCACGCGTAGCAGCGCACGGATGCCGGGCACGCATTTGCCGGCGCGGATGCGGGCCAGGCCTTGCGATACCAGGATGCGGTTGTTGTGATCGAGCGGCACGACATCGGCCACCGTGCCGAGCGCGACCAGATCGAGCAGTTCGGCCAGGTTCGGTTCGGGGATGCCCTTCTGACTGAACCAGCCATTCTCGCGCAGACGCGCGCGCAGCGCTGTCATCACATAAAAAATCACGCCGACGCCGGCCAGCGCCTTGCTGGGGAAACTGTCGCCGTGCTGGTTCGGATTGACGATGACATCGGCCTGCGGCAGGCGCTCGCCCGGCAGATGGTGATCGGTAATCAATACCTGCATGCCGGCGTGACGGGCGGCGGCCACGCCCTCGACGCTGGAGATGCCGTTGTCGACGGTGATGAGCAGATGCGGCGCGCGCGGACGCGCCAGCTCGACAATCTCGGGCGTCAGGCCGTAACCGTACTCGAAGCGGTTGGGGACCAGAAAGTCGACGTGGCCGGCGCCCATGGCGCGCAGCGCGCGCACGGCCAGCGCGCAACTGGTGGCACCGTCGGCGTCGAAATCGGCCACGATCAGAATGCGCCGGCCATCGCGCAGGGTCTTTTCCAGCAGATCGGTGGCCAGCGCCATGTCCCGCAGGCGATCGGGCGGGATGAGGCGGGCGAGGGAAAGATCGAGGTCGTCGGTGTCGAGCAACTGCCGCGCGCGATACACGCGACGCAACACGGGATGCAGGTCTTCGGGCAGGTGGTCCGCGCTTTCCGGGTCGGACCGACGGCACAGCCGGCGCGCAGACACCATCAGCAGTAGACGGCCAGCGGCCGGCGCCAGCGCCACCAGCGGCGTGCCTGCGGCGTGGTCACGCTGAACGTGGCGCCGTTTTCATCGATCAGCGTGGCGGCGGCGATGCGACCTTCGCGCAACGCCGCCAACAGCGGCGCGAACCAGTCGCGTTCATAGTGTTCAAAGGTCGCCGTCCATTCTGAACCGTCGCCGTAGCGGGCCGGTGCGCGGGCGGCATCGAGCACCATGAGTTGATCGCCGGCCGGACATTCCTGCAAACAGGCGTCGAGGCTATCGGCCGTTGGCGAAGCCGGGACCTCGGCGAGCCGGGCCAGGGACAACGCCACGGGGTCGTCGGCCCAGACGTGCACCCAGTGCTGGGATGGCAGCCGCGGCAGAATGCCTCCGCCCCAGAACCAGAGGCTGTTGACGGGCAGTTGTCCGGATCGTTCGCGGGCCTCGTTCACCTTCGAGGAGTGCAGGAGGATCTGGATCTCGTTCAGGACCGTGTGCCAGGCCTTGCCGTCCGGTCCCTTCGGCAGGCACGGGGCGATGTCGCGGCCTTCCACTTCCAGTATCGGCGTGGTGGTAATGGACGGCGTGGTGGGCGGGCGCAGATACCAGCGATCGGGGCGCGGGGCCTTCAGCACCCAACCATCGGCGCGATAGGACTCGATCACTTCGGCCGCCAACTGTTCCGCTTCTTCCTGGCGCAACGCCAGCCGATCGGGGCCGGCGAGAATCAGGCGATCGCGGTCGGGTGTAAGGTGAACCGGGTCGGCGCGCAGCCACCAGCCTTTATCGATGACGCCGAGGTCGAGCACGCGCGTGACGGCCGCGACCGGCAGGTCGGTATTGGTGTCGGTTTCAACCTGGAAGCACTCGAACAACTGGCGCTCTACGCCAACGCAACGTTGCGATCGCTCCGCGCGTGCCAGCAGGGCCTCGAGTGCGCGCAGGCGGGGCGCGGCCAGTTCATGAAATCCGGTGAGGCCGGGCACCAGCAGGGTCAACCGTGCCGGTGGGAGGATCGAGGCGGAGGCGATCATGTCAGCGCGCCTCGTTTCCGGATCAGCCAGCCATGTTATCGAGAATGGCTTTCTTGACTTCGCCTAGGGTGGCCTTGACCTTCAGCATCGGCCCCGTGCTCTGCTTGATGGCGGTGTCGGGATCCTTGAGGCCGTGGCCGGTGAGCGTGCAGACGATGCGGCTGCCTTCCGGAATCCGGCCCTTCTTGATGTCGTGCAGCGCGCCGGCCAGCGAGGTGGCCGAGGCCGGCTCGCAGAACACGCCTTCTTGCTGGGCGAGCAGCTTCTGCGCCGCCAGGATGTCTTCGTCCGAACACTTGTCGAACCAACCGTTGGAATCCTTCTGCACCTGCCAGGCCTTGTCCCACGACTGCGGGTGGCCGATGCGGATGGCGGTGGCAATGGTTTCGGGGTTGTCGATCATCTTGCCGGCAATGAACGGCGCGGAACCGGCCGCCTGGTAACCGACCATCACCGGGCGGTTGTTGACGATGCCGTGATCGGCGTATTCGCAGTAGCCCATCCAGTGCGCGGTGATGTTACCGGCATTGCCGACCGGCAGGCAGTGATAGTCCGGCGCGGCGCCGAGCTCCTCGACGATCTCGAAGGCGGCGGTCTTCTGTCCTTGCAAGCGATAGGGGTTGATCGAGTTGACGATCGTGACCGGCGCTTCATTGGCGACTTCTTTTACCAGCGCCATGCCGGCGTCGAAGTTACCATCGATCTGGATCACGACCGCGCCATGGATCATGGCCTGAGCGAGCTTACCGAGCGCGATCTTGCCTTCCGGGATCAATACGAAGCAGGCAATCCCGGCGCGCGCCGCGTACGCCGCGGCCGCCGCGGAGGTGTTGCCGGTGGACGCGCAGATGATCGCGCGGCTGCCCTCTTCCACCGCCTTGGTCACGGCCATGGTCATGCCGCGGTCCTTGAACGAGCCGGTGGGGTTGAGGCCTTCGTACTTCACGTAGATATCGACCTTGCGGCCGAGCGCCTTGGGAATGTGGTTCAGGCGAATCAGCGGTGTATTGCCCTCGCCGAGCGAAATGATGCGCGTGTCATCGCTGACCGGCAGGCGGTCGCGGTATTTGTCGATAAGGCCGGTGTAGCGGCTGCCGAGGTTCATGTTCGATTCTCTGTATGATTTTCGAACGCAGATTAACGCAGATGAATAGAATGAATGAACGCAGATAAGGCGAAAGAAGAAATTGATTCATCTCGAATCAATCTGCGTCTATCTGTGCGCTTGTCTGCGTTCATCTGCGGATACGGTTTTCAGTTCCAGTCCGGATTCAAATGTTCGAGACGAATGCGCGCCACCGGACCATGGATGGCAGCGAGCTTCTCGATGCGCGCGATGGCGGCGTTCATGTGCTTTTCCTTCACGCGGTGCGTGAGGATGATGATCGGCACGATGCGCTCGTCCAGGCTCGGCTCTTTTTGCAGGATTGCCTCGATGCTGATGCCGAGATCGGCCAGCACGCGCGTGACGTCGGCCAGCACGCCCGGCTTGTCCTGGGCGTGCAGACGCAGGTAATAGCTGGTCTCAACCTCCTCCATCGGCAACACCGGCAGGTTCACCAGCCGGTCGGCCTGGAAGGCCAGATGCGGCACGCGGTTGTTCGGATCGGTGGTGAGTGTGCGCACGACGTCGACCAGATCGGCGACCACCGCCGACGCGGTCGGTTCGGCGCCGGCACCGGCGCCGTAGAACATGGTCGGGCCGACGGCGTCGCCCTTCACCAGCACGGCGTTCATGGCGCCGTCGACGTTGGCGATCAGGCGCCGGTGCGGGATCAGCGTCGGGTGCACGCGCAGTTCAACGCCACCGTTGGTCTGTCGCGAAATACCGAGCAGCTTGAGCCGGTAACCGAGTTCCTCGGCGTAGGCGATATCCTGACCGGTGACCTTGCTGATGCCCTCGACATAGGCCTTGTCGAACTGCAGGGGAATACCAAAGGCGATCGCGGCCAGAATGGTGAGCTTGTGGGCGGCATCGATGCCCTCGATGTCGAAGGTCGGATCGGCCTCGGCATAGCCAAGACGTTGCGCTTCCTTCAGGACATCGGCGAAATCAGCGCCCTTCTCGCGCATCTCGGTCAGGATGAAATTGCTGGTGCCGTTGATGATACCGGCCAGCCACTCGATGCGATTGCCGGTCAGGCCCTCGCGGATGGTCTTGATGATCGGGATCCCGCCCGCCACGGCGGCTTCGAACGCGACCATCACGCCTTTCTTCTGGGCGGCCTCGAAGATCTCGTTGCCGTGGACGGCGATCAGGTGTTTGTTGGCCGTGACGACGTGCTTGCCGTGGGCGATGGCGTCCAGGATCAGTTGACGCGCCGGTTCCTGGCCGCCGATCAGTTCAACGACGACGTCGATGTCAGGATGACGGACGATGGCGAACGGATCGGCGACCAGTTCAATACCGGTGGTGTCGAATCCGCGCTTCTTTTTCAGGTCGCGGGCCGAGGCCATGACCACGCGGATTTCACGCCCGGCGCGGCGCGCGATCTCCTCGCGGTTGCGCGACAGCACGGTAATGGTGCCGCCGCCGACCGTACCGAGACCGAGTAGACCAATTTTGGCCGGCTTCATGCCTGTTCCTTTGTCTTTTCGAGTGTCTGGTCGCGGCGAAACATTTCGCGGATCGAGCGCATCGCCTGACGGGTGCGGTGTTCGTTCTCGATCAGCGAGAAACGCACGTATTCGTCGCCGTACGAACCGAAACCGATGCCCGGCGACACCGCCACCTTGGCATCCAGCATAAGCTTCTTGGAAAACTCCAGCGAACCCAGGGCGCGATAGGCCTCCGGGATGCGCGCCCAGACGAACATGGTCGCCTTCGGTTTTTCCACGATCCATCCGGCCGAGAACAGGCCGTTGCAGAGCACGTCGCGACGGTTCTGGTAGGTAAGGCGGATGTCTTCCAGGCAATCCTGCGGACCATCGAGGGCGAGGATGGACGCCACCTGGATCGGGGTGAAGGTGCCGTAATCGAAATAGGATTTCAGGCGCGCCAGTGCCGCCACCAGCGTCGGGTTGCCGCACATGAAGCCGACACGCCAGCCGGGCATGTTGTAGGACTTGGAGAGCGTGAAGAATTCCACCGCAATGTCCTTGGCGCCGGGCACCTGCAGGATCGACGGCGCCTTGTAGCCATCAAAGACGATATCGGCATAGGCGAGATCGTGGACCACCCAGATGCCGTGTTCCTTCGCGATCGCGATCACCTTCTCGAAGAAATCCAGATCGACGCACTGGGCGGTCGGGTTGGCCGGAAAGTTGAGCACCAGCATCTTCGGTTTTGGCCAGGCATTCTTGATGGCCCGCTCCAGCTCACCGAAAAAATCGCCGCCCGGCACCAACGGCACGTGGCGGATATCGGCACCGGCAATCACGAACCCGTAGGTGTGAATCGGGTAGCTCGGGTTGGGCACCAGCACGGCATCGCCCTTGTCGACCGTGGCCAGCGCCAGGTGCGACAGCCCTTCCTTCGAGCCGATGGTGACAATCGCCTCGCGGTCCATGTCGAGCTCGACGTTGTAGCGGCGCTGGTACCAGCTGCAGATGGCCTTGCGCAGGCGCGGGATGCCGCGCGACACCGAGTAACGGTGTGTGTCCTCTCGTTGCGCCACCTCGCACAGCTTGTCGACGATGTGTTTGGGCGTGGCGCCATCGGGATTGCCCATCCCGAAGTCGATGATGTCCTCACCGGCCTTGCGCGCCTTGGCCTTCAGTTCGTTGACGATGTTGAAGACGTAAGGCGGGAGGCGCTGGATGCGTGAGAACTCTTCCATGGCGGATGTGCGGGGCGAATGTGGGCGGTGGTATAGTGGTTGGCGCGCAAGTATTTGAATGCACGCTCATTATAGGGCCAGAGGCACGTTCGGGGAATCCATCCGGGCGTAGAATCCGATGAAAATACACCTGGAAGATACCGGCGGGCGTTACTTGATCCGGGCCTACGGGCCCGGACACGTCACCGTCAACCAGACGGTCTGTACCCGCAGTCTGATTATCTCGCCCGAGCGTCTCATTGCCGACTGGGCGCCGCAGACACTCCACGAGCTGGTTGCCCAGCATGTCGCGGACCTGATGGCGCTGTCCCCGGAGGTGGTGCTGCTCGGTACCGGCCGGACACTGCGCTTTCCGGGCCCGGAGGTGATGGAGGCGCTGGCGCGTGCCGGCATCGGTCACGAATTCATGGATACCGGCGCGGCCTGCCGGACCTACAACATCCTGACGGGGGAAGGACGCCGGGTGGTGGCGGGATTGCTGATCGAGCCGGGAGGCGATCAGACCTCGTAGCCGGCGCGCTCCAGCAGGACGCGCAGCCGTTTGAGGGATTCCACCTGGATCTGGCGCACGCGCTCGCGCGTGACGCCGATGTCGGCCCCCACCTCTTCCAGGGTGGCCACCTCGTGGTGGTTCAGACCGAAGCGCCGTTCCACCACCTCGCGCTGCTTGTCGCTGAGTTCGGACAACCACTCACGGATGACGGCCTGCAGGTCTTCACGTTGCAGGATGCTTTCCGGGCCCGGCGTGTGATCGTCGGCGATGGCGTCCAGCAGCGATCGGTCCTCGTCACCCTCGATCGGGGCATCCACCGAGGCGGTGCGTTCATTCAGGCCGAGCATGTTCTTGACGTCTTCGACCGGCTTGTCGAGCAGGTTGGCAACCTCCTCCGGCGTCGGTTCGTGATCCAGCTTCTGCGACAGATAACGGGCCGCGCGCTGATAGACGTTGATCTCCTTGAGCACGTGCACCGGCAGGCGGATGGTGCGTGTCTGGTTCATGATGGCGCGTTCGATGGTCTGGCGGATCCACCAGGTGGCGTAGGTTGAAAACCGGAAGCCACGCTCCGGATCGAACTTTTCAACAGCGCGGATGAGCCCGAGGTTTCCCTCTTCGATCAGGTCGAGCAACGACAGGCCGCGGTTCATGTAGCGACGGGCGATCTTCACCACCAGCCGCAGGTTGCTTTCGATCATGCGCTTGCGCGCTGCACCGTCGCCGCGCTGGGCACGGCGGGAAAAATAGACCTCTTCCTCGGCGGTCAGCAGCGGCGAGAAACCGATCTCGCGCAGGTACAGCCGGGTGGCATCGGCGTGGGAATAGGTGGCGGCGGCGACCGCGTCGCGATCGCTATCGTCATCGCCGTCGGGTTTGGCTTCGGCCGTTTCGGGCTCCTCGCGCGACTCCCGCTGTTCTTCGTTGGCGGGGGCTGAGGATTCCTGTTCCTCGTCATCGCGCGCAGGGGCGGCCACCCGCGTGCGGGTTTTGACCGCGGCCGGTTTCTTTCCCTTTTTGATCGCAGGGGGTCGCGTGGGTTTGCGCGGTGGCATGGCTACGGCTTTCCGGGTAAATACTTGAGTGGGTTCACCGGTTTTCCCCGATGACGAATTTCAAAATGGAGTTTGATGCGATCAGTTCCGGTTGAGCCCATTTCAGCGATTTTCTGTCCACGTTTTACTATTTCGCCTTCTTTCACGACTATCTGCTGGCAATGCGCATAGGCGCTCAGGAAATCAGCGTTATGTTTGATGATAATAAGCTGGCCGTAACCGCGCAGTCCACTCCCCCGATAGACCACGTTGCCGCCGGCGGCCGCCACGATCGGCTGTCCGCGCTGCCCACCGATATCGATTCCCTTGCGAGCGCTGGCAGCGCTGAAGTGTTCAATCACCGCCCCACGCGTCGGCCAGGCCCAGGAGCCGATACTGGCCGGCGAGGGATCACGATCCGGCTCGGGCTTGGCGATCGCTGGTTTTGGCGGCGGTCGACGCGACGGTGTCTTGGCCGTTTTCATGCCGGCGGCGGGGCGTTGATCGGTTTTTCGGGCAACCGCCGTTTCGCTCGCGAGCAGCAGTTTCTGGCCCGGATAGAGGCGGTATGGCTTGTGCAGGCGGTTCCAGGCCACCAGTTGATCGGTCTTCAGTCCGTGCTGACGGGCGATGCGATGCAGGGTGTCACCGCGGCGCACGACATAGACCCTGGCGAGGGCCGGTGCCGCCTCCGGTTTCTCCTTTTCCGCCTCACTGTCCGTCGGCGGGTGCAGGCGAATGCGCTGCCCGGGGCGGATGGTGTACGGGGGCTGGATCCCGTTCCAGGTCGCCAACTCCCGGTAATCCTGCCCCGCTTCCCAGGCGATGCTGTAGAGGGTATCGCCGGCCACCACCTGGCGGTGGGTGGCCTCCGGCTCACGCGGACTGCCGGGTTCGCTCGCTGACCCTCCAAAATCAAAGATGCAACCCGAGAGCAGCCCGAGAACGCTGAGCAAGAAGATAAGACGCATGCTCACCGGCTGGTCGTCTCGCCCTGGTCGCCGATCAGCGGCACAAACATGACACGCTCGAGCAGCTCACGACGATAGTCATCGCCCGTACGGGTGATGCGCAGCAGCTCCTGGCTGCCGCGCCCGCCGACCGGGATGATCAAGCGACCGCCGAACGCCAGCTGATCCAGCAGCGGTTGCGGAATTTGCTCCGGGGCGGCGGCGACCAGGATGCCGTCGTAGGGGGCGTGCTCGCTCCAGCCCTGGCTGCCGTCGCCGTGGCGGAAATGCACGTTGTGCGCACCGATCTGGCGCAGCCGCCGGCGGGCCTCGTTAAACAGCGACTCGACAAGCTCGATGGTGTAAACCTGGTCGCAGAGCTGCGAAAGGACCGCCGTCTGGTAACCGCAACCCGTGCCGACCTCCAGCACCCGGGCCGGGCGCATGGCGGCGCGGTCCGGCAGGTCGCTGCCCAGCAACGCCTCGGTCATGCGCGCCACAACGTAGGGTTGGGAAATAGTCTGGCCGTGCCCGATGGGCAGGGCCGTGTCCTCGTAGGCGCGATGGGCGAGAGCTTCTTCAAGGAAAAGATGGCGCGGGACGGCGCGCATCGCCTCGATCACGCGCTCGTCGCGGATTCCGCTGTCCCGCAGACGCTGGATGAGGCGATCGCGCGTCCGTGCCGAGGTCATTCCGATGCCGGCGCTATCGGCGATCAACCCTGACAACCTCTCAGAAATTCTTGAGCCACGAAGACACCTGATCGAGTGCAGTATAACGGGTCAGATCGACGTGCAAAGGGGTGATCGATACGCGCAGCTGGCGGACAGCGTGGAAATCGGTTCCGGGTCCGGCATCGGCCTCGGGGCCGGGAGAGCCGACCCAATAGACCGGCTCACCGTGCGGGTCGCTGGCGCGCACTGCCGGTTCCGCCTTGTGGCGGTTTCCCAGCCGGGTGGCCTCGTAGCCGGCCAGCGCCGACAACGGCAGATCGGGCACGTTCACGTTCAGGATGGTGTTGGCCGGCAGCGGATCGTTGCGCAAACGTTCGACCAGACGCACCGCTACCTGCGCAGCAGTCGCAAAATGACTCGGCGGCCGGCCCACCAGGGAAATGGCGATGGCCGGAGCGCCGAGGAAACGCCCTTCCATGGCGGCCGCCACCGTTCCCGAATAGAGCACGTCATCGCCCAAGTTGGCGCCGCGGTTGATGCCGGCGATGACCATGTCGGGCTGCTGATCCATAAGACCGGTCACGGCCAGGTGCACACAGTCGGTGGGGGTCCCGTCCACAATGAAGAAACCGTTCTCGCCACGGCGCACGCGCAGTGGTCGCGTCAAAGTCAGTGAGTTGCTGGCGCCGCTGCGATCGCGTTCCGGGGCCACGACCGTAATCTGGGCCAGCGGGGCGAGCGCCTTGGCCAGTTGTTCGAGGCCCGGCGACAGGTAGCCGTCATCGTTGCTGAGCAGGATGTGCATGGCGTGCGCACCTTACCGGAATTTCGCGCACGACCATAGAGACACTGGCCAATACGGCCGCCATGGGAGGTCGTTTCCAGAGACGGGCGCGCCGGGAATCCGAATGCCCCAACAGGGATGTTTGGTCGGGGCGAGAGGGTAAGCCGCGAAGCGGCGAACGCCAGTCGGCATGGAGGCCGACTGGCCGGGAATCCGATCGCCCCAACAGGGATGTTTGGTCGGGGCGAGAGGGTAAGCCGCGAAGCGGCGAACGCCAGTCGGCATGGAGGCCGACTGGCCGGGAATCCGATCGCCCCAACAGGGATGTTTGGTCGGGGCGAGAGGATTTGAACCTCCGACCACCACCACCCCAAGGTGGTGCGCTACCAGGCTGCGCTACGCCCCGATTTGGAAGACCAACAACGGTGAGGGTACAACGGCTGGGAAACCGCCGTGGCACTGACTTTACCGCGGCGCATAATAACAGACTGTCGGAACCTTGGCAGGCGGCTACTTCAGTTCCCTGAGCATGGCGAGTACGCCCTCGAGCTCTTCGATGAGGGCCTTGATGGCGCGCTCACGGTCACCGTCAAGCAGTTCAGGATTGTCCAGCAACAGTTTGTTGCGGGCACCGCTGATGGTGAATCCTTCCACGTACAGCAGGCCCCGGATCTGGCGAATCAGCACCACGTCGTGGCGCTGATAATAGCGACGATTGCCGCGGCGCTTGACAGGCTTGAGTTGGGGGAATTCCTGTTCCCAATAGCGCAGGACATGCGGCTTAACCGCGCACAGCTCGCTGACCTCACCGATGGTGAAGTAGCGCTTGCCGGGAATGACGGGCAGCTCATGGTTGTCTGCCGGATCAAGCATTCGCTTCGGCCTGCTGTTTAAATTTTTCGGTATTCAACCGGGCGTTGGCTTCCACGCGTTCCTTGAGCTTGTGGCTGGCCCGGAAGGTCACGACCCGGCGGGCCGTGATGGGGATCTCTTCGCCGGTCTTGGGATTGCGGCCGGGGCGCGAGTTCTTCTTGCGCAGGCCAAAGTTGCCAAAGCCGGAGAGCTTTACCTGGCGGCCGTCGGACAAGGCAAATCGGAGCTTGTCGAAAAACAGCTCAACGAACTCCTTGGCCTCCCTTTTATTGAGGCCCAGCTCATTAAACAGGGCCTCGGCGAGATCAGCTTTCGTCAGCGCCATCCGTCTACCTTCCTGATTCTATTATTGTCTTCTACCCGTGCACTGTCTGGAGGGTATGGCCTACTGCCGGAGATTAGCCCCTACGCGGGTCACCAGGGCGGAGACTACCCGCTGAATTACCCCCTCAACATCACTATCTTTAAGGGTGCGCGAAGAGTCCTGCAAGGTCAAGCCCAGAGCCAAACTTTTTCTTCCGGAATCAATGCCTTTTCCACGATATTCGTCAAACAGCTGTAGGTCTATTAGCAAATTACCCGCCTCTGTTTTAGCGATTTCTAATATAGTTTTTGCCTGAATATTTGAATCAACCACTATGGCAATATCGCGCCGGATAGAGGGAAATTTCGATATTTCACTGAATTTCGGCACTGATGGCTTCAAAAAAGGCAAAAGCATGGCCTCAAACAGAAGGACGTCGCCATCCAACCCCAATTTTGCCTTCATGCCTGGATGCAAAAGGCCGATCTGCCCTATCCGGGTTTCGCCAAGCACGAGAGATGCAGACTGACCGGGATGCAGGGCCGGATGATCCCGCAGAGGCTCGAAACACACCCTGCCCCGCAAGGCGGCCAGATCCAGCAGTGCCTCGACATCCGACTTGAGGTCATGGAAATCCGCCGCCCTGGGCGAGACACCCCATTGCTCCGGGAGCGCCGAACCGTACACCAACGCAGCAACCCGCTTGTCCTGGCGCAGTCCTTGGCGCCCGGTTTCAAAGCAGCGCCCGATCTCAAACAGCCGCAGACGCGTTTGCTGACGGTTGAGGTTATGACGCAGGACCTGCAGCAGTCCCGGCCATAGGCTGGTACGCATGACCGCCATGTCAGCGGAGATCGGGTTACTGAGGCTGACCGCCCCGGCCTCCGGCCGCAGCAACCGATCCAGATCCGGATCGACAAAACTGTAGGTAATGACCTCCTGATAATCGCGATCGACCATCACCCGGCGCAACCGCGATTCGGTCGGCAGCCCTTCTGGTGCCGCGATGGCCGCGATCCGCGCCAGCGGTGCACGGCTGGGCAGCCCGGCATAACCGTGAACACGGGCGAGCTCCTCGATCAGGTCCTCCTCGCGGCTCACGTCAAAGCGATAGGACGGCGGTGTGACTTTCCAGCCGTCGCGCCCGCGCTTCACCACCATGCCGAGACCGGACAGAATGACCTGTACCCGCACGCCGGGCAGCGGCACTCCCAGCAGGCGTTCGATCCGTGCCACGCGCAGGTGAATGGCCCGCGCCTTCGGCAGGCGGGCGCGGTGCGTTTTCTCAATCACCGGGCCAGGCCGCCCACCGCCAATGTCCAGGATCAAACGGGTAGCGCGTTCAACGGCCAGGCGCTGCAGTGTGGGGTCTACCCCTCGCTCGAAACGATGGGACGAATCCGTTTGCAGGTTGAGTGCACGCGCCCGGCCGGCGACGGCCTCCGGCGCAAAGAAGGCGCTCTCGAGCAAGATCGAGTTCGTCTGCCCGCTGACCGCCGAACCCATCCCGCCCATGATCCCGGCCAGCGCCAACGGTTGACGTTGATCGGCGATCAGCAAGGCATCGGCTGCCAGCACGATTTCCTTGCCATCCAGCAACTGCAGCCGCTCGCCGGGCCGGGCATAACGCACCTGGATGGCGCCGTCGAGGCGCGCGAGGTCAAAGGCGTGCATCGGCTGCCCCAACTCAAGCATCACGTAATTGGTCACGTCCACGACCGGGTGAATGGCGCGCAGACCACTGCGGCGCAAGCGCTCGCGCATCCAGAGGGGAGTGACCGCCGACGGGTCGATGCCCTCGATAATCCGCCCGACATAATGCGGGCAGGCAGCCGGGGCCTTGAGCTGGATCGCCCTCACCCGCCGGGTGGCCGGCTTGACCGGGACCATCTTGGGATCCTTCAGGCGCGTACCGGTCAAGGCAGCGATCTCCCGGGCCAGTCCTCGCACACTCAGGCAATCGCCACGGTTCGGCGTCAGTTCGATCTCCAGGGTTTTATCATCAAGTCCCAGTGCCTGGTGAAGCGGCTGACCGGCCTTGACGATCGGACCCAGGTCCAGCAGGCCGGACGATGTCTCCTCCAGCCCGAGGTCGGCCGCCGAACAGAGCATGCCGTGCGAACGAATACCGCGGATCGCCGACTCGGCGATGGTTTTGTCGCCGGGCAACCTGGCGCCTGGCAGTGCCAAGGGCACGTGCATACCGGCCTGGGCATTGGTGGCTCCACAGACAACTTCACGGATGCCATGCACCTTGCCGGCATCGACGTGACAGATGCGCAGTTGATCCGCTTGCGGATGCGGGGTGACGGTCAGAATGCGGGCGACGACGACGTTTCCGAGTTCCGGGGCAACGGCCTCGATCGCGACGACTTCGATCCCGGCCAGGGTCAGGCGCTCCGCCAGATCCCGATCCGACAACCGCGTCGGGATCCATTCGCGCAACCATTGGAGGCTGATTTTCATGTTCGGTCCAATCCGCAGTGGCTAGCGGAATTGGCGCAGAAAGCGCAGATCGTTTTCATAGAACAGTCGCAGGTCGTTGACGCCGTAGCGCAACATGGCCAGTCGTTCTACCCCGAGGCCGAAAGCAAAACCGGTGAAACGTTCGCTATCGATGCCAACGTGGCGGAAGACCTCCGGGTGCACCATGCCACAGCCAAGCACCTCCAGCCAGCCGGTCTGCTTGCACACGCGACAACCTTTGGCCTCACAGATCACGCAGCCGATGTCGACTTCAGCCGACGGCTCGGTGAACGGGAAATAGGAAGGACGGAAACGGACGGGCAAGGATTTTTCGAAGAAATTCTGCAAAAAATCTCTCAACACGCCCTTGAGGTCGGCGAACGTGACCTGCTCATCAACCATCAATCCTTCGATCTGGTGAAACATGGGCGTGTGGGTCACGTCCGAGTCGCGGCGAAAAACACGCCCGGCGGCGATCACGCGCAGCGGCGGGCGCTGCGTTTCCAGGTAGCGGATCTGAACCGGCGAGGTGTGGGTGCGCAACAGCCGGTGTTCATCGACGTAAAACGTGTCGTGCATCGCACGCGACGGATGATTGGCCGGGATATTGAGCGCTTCAAAATTGTGATAGTCGTCCTCGATCTCGGGACCGTCGGCCAGCGAAAACCCCATGCTGACGAAGATCGCCTCCAGACGCTCGAGGGTGCGTGTGATGGGGTGCAGACCGCCCATCCCGGCGCCGCGACCCGGCAAGGTGACATCGATGGTCTCACCTTGCAGACGGGCATCGAGGCCATCACGCTCGAGCTGGTCGCGACGACTGCCGATGGCCAGGGCCAGGGCCTCCTTGACGTCGTTTACCCGTTTGCCGAAAGCCGGGCGTTCCTCAGGTGGCAGGGACCCCAACAGCTTGAGCTGCTCAGTGACGACCCCCTTCTTGCCGAGATAGCGGACACGCAAGTCCTCGAGCGAGGCGAGCGTGCCGGCCGCGGCAATCTCAGCCTCGCCCGTGGCGCGAAGGGTGTCCAGTTCCTGGCTGACGGGAAGGCTCAAGGTTCAGTTCGTGCGGATCGCGGAAAGGCTGTTGCCGTTTCCGCGATCCGCGCTGTCCGAAAAAATCGGTGCCCGGGCGATCAGGCCGCGAGCGCCGCCTTGGCCTTGTCCGCCAGGGCGGAAAAGGCGGGACGATCGTGGACGGCGATATCGGCCAGCATCTTGCGATCAACCGTGATCTCGGCCTTGCGCAGGCCATTCATGAAGCGGCTGTAGGACATGCCACATTCGTGGGCGGCCGCGTTGATCCGGACAATCCACAAACTGCGGAAATCGCGCTTGCGCGTGCGCCGGTCGCGGTAGGCGTACTGGCCGGACTTCATGACCGCCTGTTTGGCGGTGCGGATCAGTTTGCGGCGAGCGTTGTAATAGCCCTTGGCGCGCGACAGAACTTTCTTGTGACGCGCCTTGGAGGTAACTCCACGTTTGACTCTTGGCATGGCAGTCTCCTCAGCTGTACGGCATCATTTGCCGCAAGCGGGCATTGTCGGTGCTGTGCGCCATGGTGGTGCCACGCAGCTGACGCTTACGCTTGGAGGTTTTTTTGGTGAGGATGTGACGCAGGTGCGAACGGCCTCGCTTGAAGCCGCCACCGGCGGTCCGCTTAAAGCGCTTGGCAGCGCTGCGGTTGGTTTTCAACTTAGGCATGTTTGTACTCCTGTTGTTGACGCTCCGGCAGGCACATGCGACGCCAGCCTGGATGCGGGTTAAGGCCCAAAGGGCCGATAAATTGCCGGTTATCGTTTCGGTGACAGCATCATCACCATCTGTCGTCCTTCCATGCGCGGCATCTGTTCCACGACCGCGTGCTCCTTGAGGTCGGCTTCCAAACGCTTGAGCATTTCAACACCCAGTTCCTGGTGGGCCATTTCACGTCCGCGGAAGCGCAACGTGATCTTGGCTTTGTTGCCTTCCTCCAGAAACCGGATCAGGTTCCGCAGCTTGATCTGGTAGTCACCCACATCCGTGCCAGGGCGGAACTTGACCTCTTTGACCAGAATCTGCTTCTGCTTGCGCTTGGCCGCGTGACGCCGCTTGGCTTCCTCGTACTGGAACTTGCCGAAATCCATGATCCGGCAAACCGGCGGCTCAGCGGTCGGCGAGATCTCGACCAGATCGAGACCGACTTCCTCAGCCTGGCGGAGCGCTTCCGCCGTGGGCAGGATGCCGATCTGTTGCCCTTCCTTTCCGATCACGCGAACTTGCGGGACCTTAATGCGAGCGTTGATGCGATGCTCTTTGTCTGTGGCGATGTGTCTAATCCTCCGAAATAGTAAAAAAGCCGCGGCCCGCGATCTCCAGGTTCAGACGGTCGCGCAACGCATCCAGCGTTACGACACCCAGATCTTCACCTTTCCGCGTGCGCACGGCGACGGTACCTTGCTCCGCCTCTTTCTTGCCGATCACCAACAGGTAAGGGATGCGCTGCAAGGTATGCTCGCGGATTTTAAAGCCGATCTTCTCGTTCCTCAAGTCGGATTCGACCCGGAAGCCATGATTTTTCAGGATTTTCTCTACCCCCTGGGCATAGGGGGCCTGGGCATCTGTAATAGTCATGATGGTGGCCTGGACCGGGGCCAGCCAGAGGGGGAAGGAACCAGCATATTCCTCAATCAGGATACCGATAAACCGCTCCAGGGAGCCAAAAATGGCCCGGTGAAGCATGACCGGGACCTTTTTTGAGCCATCTTCAGCGATGTAAGTCGCACCGAGCCGGCCCGGCATCGAAAAATCAACCTGGATGGTCCCGCACTGCCAGATCCGGCCAATGGAGTCCGTAAGCGAGAATTCGACCTTGGGACCATAAAAGGCCCCCTCCCCCGGTTGCAGGTCCCAGGGCAGAGACTTGCCGTTCAGGGCCTGTTCCAGGGCATGCTCGGCCTTGTCCCAGAGGTCGTCGGACCCGATCCGGTTCACCGGCCGGGTCGATAACCGGTAACGGATTTCCCGGAAGCCGAAGTCGGCATAGACCCGGTGCAGCATGTCGATGAAGGTCGACACCTCGGGCTGGATCTGTCCCTCGGTACAGAAGATATGGGCATCGTCCTGCGTGAACCCGCGCACGCGCATGAGGCCGTGCAAGGCCCCGGACTGTTCGTTGCGGTGGCAGGCACCGAACTCAGCCAGCCGCAGTGGCAGATCCCGGTAACTTTTCAGGCCCTGATTGTAAATCTGGATATGGCAGGGACAGTTCATCGGCTTGACCGCAAAGGTCCGTTTCTCGGATTCGGTCGTGAACATGTCGGCGTGGAATTTTTCCCAGTGGCCGGACTGCTCCCAGAGCGAGCGATCCACCAGTTGCGGGGTGCGGATTTCGTGGTATCCAGCATCGACCCAGAGTTCGCTCATGTAACGCTGGATGATCTGGTACAGCCGCCAGCCGCGCGGGTGCCAGAACACCATCCCGGGCGCCTCTTCCTGCATATGGAACAGGTCCTGGGCGCGGCCCAGTTTGCGGTGGTCTCGTTTCTCCGCCTCATCGAGCTGATGCAGATGGGCATCGAGCTGTTCCTTGTTCGGCCAGGCCGTGCCATAGATGCGGGCGAGCATCTCGTTGCGCGAGTCACCGCGCCAGTAGGCGCCGGCGACCTTCATTAATTTGAAGGCGCGCAGCTTGCCGGTCGAGGGCACGTGCGGACCGCGGCACAGGTCGGTGAAGTCACCCTGGCGGTAAAGCGAGAGCGTTTCCCCCTGAGGTATAGCTTCGATGATTTTGGCCTTGTACTCCTCACCCTGCCGGCGGAAAAACTCAATCGCGGCGTCGCGCGGCATGACCATGCGCTCGACCGGGTGATCGCGCTTGACGATCTCGTGCATGCGCTGCTCGATGCGCTTCAGGTCGTCTTCGGTAAAACCGCGCGGGTAGGCGAAATCGTAGTAGAAACCATTGTCGATCACCGGACCGATCGTGACCTGGGCCTCGGGATACAGCTCCTTGACCGCATGGGCCAGCAGGTGGGCCGTCGAGTGGCGCAGAATCTCCAGTCCGTCCTGGTTCTTGTCGGTGACTATCTCGATCGCCGCGTCACGCTCAACCCGGTGACTCACATCCACCAACTTGCCGTCTACACGACCGGCCAGGGCGGCACGAGCCAGACCTGGCCCGATGCTGGCGGCAATCTCGGCGACGGTGGGATTACTGGAAAATTCCCGGCGGGATCCGTCGGGTAGTGTAATAACCGGCATGTGCTGACTGCGTCCCTGGTTTCAGTGGCGACCGATACGAGTGGCCGCGTAAATTGGGCTCCGGACAAACGGCCCGCCACAAGGCGGGCCTGATTGAAACGAGCGTTGGGGCGAAACTGGTAGGCGCGAGTGGGATCGAACCACCGACCACCACCATGTCAAGGTGGTGCTCTACCACTGAGCTACGCGCCTGCATAATTTCGCGGCGCGCAACGTTAGCACAGCTCAGTCGGCGATCACAAGAACGCCCGCGGGCGTTGCCGCCCGCGGGTCTGCCCGTTTAGCGTGCCGCCGCACCGCGCGGTTTGTTGGCCAGCAACTGCTTGCCCTGCATACGGGCCAGCGCCCGGTTCTGCTGGTCGAGGTACTTCAGCCACAGCGGAATGGCATCTTCATAGGGAACGGTGCCGACGCGGCGCATGACGGCCTTGCCCTCAGGGCCGAGAACGAAATTGATGAACTTTTTCACCTCACGATGAGTCTCCGGGTCTTTCGCCTCCATGGCCGAGACCATGTAGAGCGGCCGATACAGCAGGTACTCGCCGTTCTTGATGTTGTCGTAATCGGGCGCCTTGCCATTGAGCTTGAGAACCTTGGCACCCTTGAGGCGGCGGGCGCTGGAAATGCCGGTCATGCCAATGGCGTTCGGATTCTTGACCACGTCACGCTCCAGCGGTCCGGTCGAGTCCAGAACCTTGGTGGCATAGAAATCCTGGTCGTAATTGGTGAAGACAATTTCGCGCAGGGTGCGGCCGACGCCGGAGATCTTGCCTTTGCGCACCAGCAGATCGACGGGCGCATCCTTGCCACCCAACTGTTTCCAGTTGGTAATCTGCCCCAGATACAGCTGCCGCACCTGTTCGAGCGTGATGTTGTCAACCGGATTGTCCTTGTGAACGATGACCGCCAGGGCGTCCCAGCCGACCGGCGTCAGGATGACGCGACGTTCTTCCGGCACCGTGGCCAGGGTGTCGGGATTATCGATGACATGGCGACAGGTGCCGCCGATGTCCACCTTGTTGTTGGCCACCTCGCGGATGCCCTTGGTGGCGCCGCCGCCCTTGAAGTCGACCTCGACCCCGGTCTTTTTCTTGTAGGCATCCGCCATTTCCTTCATAAAGGCACTCTTGGAGATACCGCAGCCCGCCCAGACCAGTTTCTTGGATGCCTGGGCTTCCATGCCAGATGTCATGATCGTGACGGCCAACGTCCCGGCGGCCGCCATCACGATGAACTTGCGCATAACTGCTCTCCTCGGTAGATGGAAATACGACTCTAGAATGGAGGGGATGATGCCCAACCCCCGCTCCGTTCCTCTGGTGGCACTCGCACAATCCGCGCCACTGTAACGGAGACTAAACAGTGATGATAATAATAGACTAAACTTCGTCCCACCCAGATTCTTCCGGCTAAAAAACTGGAAAACCCGCGTGAAATATTGAGTATTAGTGTTTACTAATATATCCTGGAATTGCGTAAGTTTTATTTCCGGGCAACGTTTTGAACAATCCCGAATTTTCCCGTCCGGATGGTGGCCAGCCGGTCGCGCACCGCCGCCGCCTGTTCAAACTCCAGGTTGCGGGCATGCTGGTACATCTGTTTCTGCAGTTTGGTGATGAGTTTGGCGAGCGCCGGCGCCGACAGGGTTTCGTAATCGGCCGCGTCTTCGGCCGCCTTCGGCCATTCGGCGCGTCCGGGCACAGGCGCGCCCGGGACCCCCTCAATCAGGTCTTTGACCGCCTTGCGGATGCTCTGCGGGGTAATGCCGTGCTCACGGTTATAGGCCTCCTGCCTGGCCCGCCGCCGTTCGGTTTCACCGATCGCCTGCTGCATCGCCGTCGTGATGCGATCGGCATAGAGGATGGCCGTCCCGCGCACGTGACGGGCGGCGCGGCCGATGGTCTGGACCAGTGAACGCGCGGAGCGCAGGAAGCCCTCCTTGTCGGCATCGAGGATAGCCACCAGCGAAACTTCCGGGAGATCGAGGCCCTCGCGCAGCAAGTTGATGCCTACCAGCACATCGAAAACACCTGCGCGCAGATCGCGGATGATCTCGACGCGTTCGACGGTATCGATATCGGAATGCAGGTAGCGCACCCGGACATCGTGTTCATGGAGATACTCCGTGAGGTCCTCGGCCATGCGCTTGGTCAGGGTGGTGACCAGCACGCGTTCCCCTAGTTGTGCACGTTCTCGAACCTCGGACAGCAAGTCGTCCACCTGACTGGCAACTGGCCGTATTTCCAGCTGCGGATCCAGCAGGCCGGTCGGCCGGACCAGCTGGTCCACGACCACGCCCTGGCAATGCTCCAGTTCGTAGGGCCCGGGCGTGGCCGAGGTGAAGATGGCCTGTGGCATCAAGCCCTCGAACTCATCGAAGCGCAGCGGGCGGTTGTCGAGTGCCGAGGGCAGCCGGAAACCGTAGGCCACCAGGGTTTCCTTTCTGGAACGGTCGCCCTTGTACATGCCACCAAGCTGCGGAATGGTGACGTGCGATTCGTCGACCACCAGCAGCGCATCTTTGGGCAGGTATTCAATGAGCGTGGGCGGGGGCTCGCCGGGTTTGCGGCCGGACAGATAACGGGAATAATTTTCGATGCCCGAGCAATAACCCAGCTCGCGCATCATCTCGAGATCATAGAGCGTGCGCTGCTCCAGGCGCTGGGCCTCGACCAGCTTGTCGTGGCGGCGAAGTTCCTCGGCGCGTTCACGCAATTCTTCCTTGATGACCGGGATGATCTGGTAGAGCGTTTCCGGCGGGGTGGCGTAATGGGTCTTGGGATAGATAGTGAATCGCGTCAGGCGGCTGACGATCTCGCCGGTCAACGGGTCGAACTCGCTGAGGGCGTCGATGTCGTCGCCGAACAGCCCGATGCGCACGGCCAGGCGCTCCGATTCGGCGGGGTAGATGTCGATGCTGTCGCCGTGCACCCGGAAAGTACCGCGTTGCAGGTCCAGCTCGTTGCGGGTGTATTGCATTTCCGTCAGCCGCCGCAGGATGGCGCGCTGGTCCATGGTGGTGTTCAGCCGCAGGTGCAGGATCATGCCGTGGTAGGCGTCGACGTCGCCGAGGCCGTAGATGGCCGACACCGTGGCGACAATGATGACGTCGGGCCGTTCGAGCAGTGCCTTGGTGGCCGACAACCGCATCTGCTCGATCTGCTCGTTAATGGCGGAGTCTTTTTCGATATAGGTATCGGTCGAGGGGACGTAGGCCTCCGGCTGGTAATAATCGTAGTACGACACGAAATACTCGACCGCGTTGCGCGGAAAGAAATCGCGGAACTCAGAATACAGCTGGGCGGCCAGGGTCTTGTTCGGGGCCAGCACCAGGGTCGGCCGCTGCACGCGGGCAATGACGTTGGCGATCGTGAAGGTCTTGCCGGAGCCGGTAACGCCAAGCAGGGTCTGGAACGCGGACCCGCTCTCCAGCCCGCGGGTGAGCGCCTCGATGGCGGCCGGCTGGTCGCCGGCCGGCGCGAAGCTGCTGGCGAGTTCAAAGTTTTCCGGCATGGCTGCGTCGGGGAGCGAACATCGGGTATAGTAACGCAGATTGCATCCCGTTCCTTTTCCCCGCTGATTACGAGGTTTCCTTGTCTGACATACGCCTGGCGCGCCGCGTAGGCCGCATCAAGCCCTCCCCCACCCTCGCCGTCGATGCCCGCGCCAAGGAACTGAAGGCGCAGGGCCAGGACGTGATCGGCCTCGGCGCCGGCGAGCCCGACTTCGATACGCCTGACCACATCAAGGAGGCGGCCATTGCCGCCATCCGCGACGGCTTCACCAAATACACGGCGGTCGACGGAACCCCGTCCCTGAAAAAGGCGATCGTCGCCAAGTTCCAGCGCGAAAATGCCCTCCGCTATTCCGCGGATCAGGTGCTGGTCTCGGTGGGCGGCAAACAAAGTTTCTACAACCTGGTCATGGCCCTGCTCGACGAGGGCGATGAAGTCGTGATCCCGGCCCCCTACTGGGTATCGTATCCGGACATGGTGCTGCTGGCCGACGGCACGCCGGTGATCGTGACCGCCGGCATGGACCAGGGATTCAAGGTGCAACCCGAGCAGCTCGCGCGCGCCATCACCGCCAAGACCCGGCTGGTGGTCATCAACAGTCCGTCCAACCCGACCGGCGCCGCCTACACGCGCGCCGAACTTGTCGCGTTGGGCGAGGTGCTGCGTCGGCATCCGCAGGTGCTGATCGCGACCGACGACATGTATGAACACATCCTCTGGTCCGGCGAGCCGTTCTGCAACATTGTGAATGCCTGCCCGGATCTGTACGCGCGCACGATCGTGTTGAACGGCGTCTCCAAGGCCTACGCCATGACCGGCTGGCGCATCGGTTATTGCGCCGGACCGGCACCGCTCATCGCGGCCATGAAAAAAATCCAGTCGCAGAGCACTTCCAATCCAACCTCGATCGCCCAGGTCGCCGCCGAGGCCGCGCTCAACGGTGGCAACGACTGCATGGTGCCGATGCTCAAGGCCTTCCGGGAACGTCACGATCATCTGGTCGCACGGCTGAATCGCCTGCCGGGCGTGAAGTGCCTGCCGAACCAGGGCACCTTCTATGCCTTCCCGGATTTCAGCGCGGTCATTCGCCGGCTCGGGCTCAAGAACGACGTGCAACTGGCCGAGCGGATTCTCGATCGCGCGGGGGTAGCACTGGTGCCGGGTTCCGCGTTCGGCGCCGAGGGCCACCTGCGCTTTTCCTATGCCACCTCGATGGAAAACCTGGATGCGGCGCTCGATCGCCTGGAAAAACTGCTGGCGGCCGCGTAATCCGCGCATGAACGCCGGTCGGGCCATGGCCGGGGTTGCGCTGCTGATCTGCTCCGGCATGGCCCCGGCCGAGACCGGCAGCGACCCGGCGGACCTGCGCAACATCAATCAAGGCGATCTGGTCTTTCTGACCAAACCCCCGAAACGTCCGCCGCACCTGCAAGAGATGCGGGTGTTGATCAACGACGACTCGCTTCGGACCGGCTGGGTGCAGACCAGCCAATGCCACTACCGGCTGGACCGCATGCCGGCGCTGCAAGTGGTCTTCGCCCCCGACAAGGTGCGCAAATTGCGCATCCTGCGCACCGAACACATCGGACGCGCCTGGGTCGAGGGCTCCTCGGTGCAGGTCGAGCAGATCGGCGCCAATGCCGTGCTGTGTATCTTCAGCGAAAACCGCACCCTGCACCCCTCCGGCCCGGGCGGTTTCGAATGGCGGGGAGGCCCCTACATGCGCCG
>ERZ1292623.1109-Hain-H51-01um-R1-1109-length-26680-cov-5_pt1 | contig 26680 bp, 39 predicted proteins | sample MGYA00564398_ERZ1292623 | MGnify/ENA primary metagenome ERZ1292623 (study PRJEB36523, sample SAMEA6512633) | groundwater metagenome | collected 2019-01-07 | study: AquaDiva: Metagenomics assemblies of 32 groundwater samples | reverse complement strand
ACGTAATCTCGTAAAAATTCGTCCAATAGCTTAATTGCAAAATTAGCTTCCAAAGCTAAAGCATTAGTTTCTCCTTACTTCGGTAATGAGAACTTTGCTTTCGCTCGAGTTTCCGCTTTCGCGTAAGCTCGTGTCTCTCTCATAGACTTCCGATATATGAGTTGAGGCATAATATTATCGGGATAGAAAAAAGAATGTCCTGACTTTTTTTCAAAACAAAAGGGCTCGGTTAAAAAATATTTTGCACATTTCTTAATTTTTTAATTTAAACCAAAAATGTGCTATGTATGTAGACTTCTTTAGCAACAACCTTCTGCACCGGGGTTCGATTCCCCGCATCTCCACTCGACTCATTTTGTAAGAACAAAATTCGCTCGTGGCAAGCCACAACAAAAATAACTCTGAGGAAATCGGAAGGTATTTTGAGGCGAGTGCCCTGAGCGAACGTAGTGAGTCGAATGGGCATATGTGTTAAAATTTATTCATGTATTTCGTATATATGATTAAAAATTCATATGAGAATTTATATATAGGTATTACAAATAATACTGAACGCAGATTAAAAGAACATAACTCTAAACAAGGTGCGGTTTTTACAAAAAATCGTGATGAGTTTAAAATAGTTTTTCTTGAAACCCATCCTACCTTTAAAGAAGCTCGTTCCAGAGAAATTCAAATTAAAAAATGGCGTAGAAATAAAAAAGAAAAGTTAATAAGTTTGTACAATAAAAATATGTCCCCAAAATAAATATTTGTAAAAATATGTTATGCTTTTAATATGGAATATTTACTCATATTAGGTTTCTTTCTAGTAGCTGGATTGTTTACAAAATGGAAATTTAAGATCCAATTATATCAGTCATGGAAAGGAAGAATAGTTATTCCTTTAATATTTTTCTTAATAGGTTTTATATGGGATTATTTTGCAATTTCTCATGGGCATTGGACATATCTGGGGCCAGGAGTAATTGGAACTAAAATTGGGTTAATTCCGATAGAAGATTATCTCTTTTTCTTGATACTGCCTTTCTTTGGACTCACTTTTTACAAATTATTGGATAAAAAAATTCACTGATTATATATAAAACTTTATTTCACTTTAAAAAATGAAAATAGTAATTGCGAGTAGTATATTTATTCTCGGTGAGCATTACCTCCAGTGTGGTATTATCTCCTAATATAAACAGAAAAGCTTCACCATAATTTTTATATAAATAATCCTTTTCTGTTAAGTCATACTCTAGCCTTCTCCATTTAGCTCTTAAAGCACGATTTTTAATATTTCCCCTAATTCTGTATTTTGTATCTTTCTCAGACCAAGTCAAACTTATAAAACCGTCTGTGTTTTTAAAATTAAAATCAACTGAATCTTGGTTAGTTAATACTTTACTTGCTATATTACAGGACGCAGAAGTAAATAATGCTTCAGAAAAAGCTAGAACAAATTTTTTCTGCCTTCTGGCTCTTTTAACTAAATCATTTTCCTGCTCCTGCTCTTTTTCTTTCTTTTCTGCTAAATCAGAAAGTGCACTACCTACATTAGGATGAACATCGTCTTTTAACTTTGCCTCATTAATTACTTCTTGCGCTTCATCAAAAAAACCAGCATTCATATAACGATATGCGAGGTTTGCTGAAGCTAAAGTTTCACCTTTTTTAATTGACTTTTTATAATTTTCCACTGAAGCAATAGGCATATCAGCTTTTTCATATTGAACACCCAGGTTGTTGGTTGTACCTTGGTTGTCTTCAGTCAAAGAAGCAACTTGCTTGTAATGAAATAAAGCTAAATCATCAAATTTATCTTTAGCGTAAGAATACGCAGTTGAAAAAAGAAGATCAGTATTATTAGGTCTTAATTCTAGAGCTTTTTCCAGAGCAAAAGCTCGTAGTTCAAAATTATTTTCTTTCTCATAAAGACTCGCTAAATTTTCATACAATTTTGACGATATCTCAGATAATTTTACTATAGCAATATTTTTCTCAATAATATCAAACGCTGTTGGTTTCTGATTGTCTTTATATAAAACAGAACTAAGAGGTGAGATAACGGATTCCTTATCTTCATCTGTTGTGGCAAGACTGTAAGCTAAATTATAATTTTCTATAGATTTCTTAAAATCTTCCGAGTGGTTAAAACAGCTCCCTAGTGCACTATAAGCATAAAAAGAAAGACTGGGTTCTTTAACAAATTCTGAAATTTTTTTTATAGAATCAATGTTCCCTAACATGGTATAACTCAAACGCCAAAAATCAATTTCATTTTCTTTTACAAGTTTTATATCATGAGTTAAAATTTTTATTTTTTCTAAGGCTAAAACTGCTTTTTCTTGGGACTTTTCAAAAACAAGCGCAATAAACATTTTACGTTGCCAATCATCTAAAGTAACTGGAGTGATATCTTCAGTTTTTTCTATTTCTTTATCCTTTTCTTCTTTCGAAATAGGTTCAGAAATGGCTTGTTCATCATCCTTTTGTTCCTTTTCCAAAACCATACTTCCTTCAACCACCAACCCCTTATTTCCACCCACACTAATTTTAGTTGCCTTGTTAGTAATAAAACCCGTTATTACTTTTCTAAATAAAATTAAAATAAAAAGAACCAATAATAAAAGACTTAATGCTGTTAACACAGTGGGAGAAGTAAAAATCTGAACTACATCAGACTGCTTAGCTTCTATCAACTGTTGTGGTATTGTGGGTTGTTGAATTATTTCTGGTTTGAGCATAAAATTATTACTTTGTATTTTATAAAAATGTCAGGCCAATTATACCCTAAAAGAAAATATTTACATATTATCACAGATTCTCTTTGAGTTGACCCGCACACTTACTAGCAAGATATTGAATACAATGCGCCAGAGGCGCGTCTTGCAAGTAAGTGTTCGGGTTGACTTTAAGCCTTAATTGGGCTAATATACCTAAGTAGCAAACTACTTACATACATTGCGTGAAAGAATAAACAACCAAATACGGGCGACAGAACTTCGAGTTTTGGACAGCAAAAACAAGAATCTCGGTGTTTTGAGTGTTAGGGACGCGCTAGAATTAGCTCAAAATCAAGGCTTGGACCTGATTGAAGTGGGTCCAAATGCAAACCCTCCATTGGCGAAAATAATGGACTTTGGCAAGTATAAATATGAAGTAAATAAAAAATTAAAGAAGTCCAAAGCGGGCGCCAAACCGACAGAAACAAAAGGAATCCAGATAAAAATAGGCACTGGAGACCATGACTTAGAGCTAAAAGCTAAAACTGCTTCAAAATGGCTCAAAGAAGGACATAGAATCAGGGTAGAACTTTTTCTTTCTGGCCGCGCTAAATATATGGATGAGAAATTCCTACGAGAACGCTTAGATCGAATCTTACATTTAATCACAGAAGAATATAAAGTAGCCGATAGCTATAAAAGAGGTCCAAAAGGATTGTTTGTAACGATCGAAAGGAAGTAAATATATGAAAGGAATGAAGACAAATAAATCATATAGTAAAAGATTAAAGCTTACCAAAAACGGCAAGATTATTTCTCGTAAACCTGGTTTTAACCATTTCAATGCGAAGCAATCCCGCACGATGCAACTCGCAGGACGCAAAGGTCAGAATTTTGTAATAAAAAATAAACCAAAGAGTCACCTGCTACCGTTCAATTAAAAATTAACAATTACGAATTAGGAATTTAAATTCGTAATTCATAATTGACAATTCGTAATTAAATTATATGACAAGAGTTAAAAAAGGAGTACATGCATTAAAGAGACGAAGAAGTGTATTAAAACAAACAAAAGGTTTCCGACACGGCCGAAGTACAAAAGAACGCCAAGCAAAAGAAGCTATTCTTCATGCTGGCAATTACGCTTTCGCCCACCGCAAAGATAAAAAGTCTCATAATCGCAAACTTTGGAATATCAAAATAAACGCTGGCAGTCGTGAACTCGGTATGTCCTACTCCAAATTCATCGATGCTCTTAAAAAGAAAGATATAGTAATTGACCGCAAGATTCTCGCTGACCTAGCAGAAAACAACCCTAAAACATTTGCAAAGGTTTTCGAAGCAGTAAAGTAAAAAGTCAGGAAGATGTTTTTAAGTTTTTTTACTGAATACTCCCCGCCCCAAGCGAACCGGTTATTTTATATTCAGGAATTTTTTCTTTTTTAACTATCTCAATCAAGTCTTCTAAAAGTTTTTTAGGATCTTCACCCATAACTATTTTTGTATTTGGTCGATGACTTTTCTCAATAATTTCTTTCAATTGTCCACCCATCTCCCAAGGTCCTTCAAAAATACCAATAGGCTTGCCATCTTCAAAGGCAATAGTGAATTCATGAATAGTACCGATGCGTCCACAACCACAGATGACTGCGTCTGCAGCTCGAGTAAGAAGAATGTCTCGTCCAGAATAACCAAAACCGGTGTAGATAATCAAATCCATATAATCAAGCGGAAGCTTGTAAGCTTCCACGTGCTCTCGCTCAGAAGATGCAGGAGAAACACCAATAGAAATTCCCCCCATTTCCTTCACTCCCATCGCCGCCCAAAGAGGAAAACCAGTCGTGGCGCCTGTGATAAGCACGGCGCCCTGCCGAGCTATTTCACGTCCAAGCTCTTTTGCTTTATCTAAAGCATTTACACCACAATGCCCCGTCTCCGCTGCGCCCGATACACAGATTTTTATCTGATTGTGCCCGTGTTTATTTTTATTTACAATTGAATCCATGATGGAATTATATCACAACTTCCCCCCTCTCCTTAATAAGGAGAGGGTTGGGGTGAGGTGAATTAATTAAGAACCTCCCCTCATTCCCCTCCTTGTTAAGGAGGGGAGGAAATCTAGCACTCAAGTGTCACACTGCTTCCCTGCTCTGGCGCAGATGCGTCAATCCCTAAATTGTCTCGCAATTTTTGCACTAAAAACATCGCGGATTTTGGTTCACCCATCACGACAAAAACTTTTTTAATTGTATCTTGCGTATCTTCAACAAAATTCAAAAGTCCGTCAGAATCCTTATGCCCAGAATATCCCAAAATAGTGACGATGTGCGCCCGCACCACTACATCTTCGCCGGTAATTTTAACCGTCTTTAAACCTTCTTGGATTAATCGCCCCGGTGTGCCAACAGCCTGATATCCAGTCAAAAGCAAAGTGTTGTTGGCGTCCGGCAGATAATGCCTCTCATGATGCACAATACGTCCACCCGTCGACATTCCCGACCCCGCAATAACTATTTTAGGGTTTGGTACTTCACCGATCAATTTTGATTCTTCTGATTTTAAAGTACTATGCAAACCCGGAAAATCAAAAAGATATTTATCATGTGTCATTGCCTTTTGCGCATTCTCATTAAAATAATTCTTGTATTGCTTAAAAACATCCGTCAGACGAATTGCTAAAGGCGAATCAAAAAAAACAGGCATCACGGGTATGCGATTATTTTCCACCAAAGCATTAAGTTCAAACAAAAGCTCTTGTGAGCGCTCAAGGGAAAAAGTAGGGATGATAAGTGTCCCTTTTCTCTTATAATTATCTTCAATTGCCTCTTCTAGATATTTTCTGCGTTCGTCTCTGGACTCATGATTTCTGTCACCATAAACAGATTCCATTATCAGATAATCAACATCGCTTACTTTCTCCGTATCAGGAAGAATCGGTGAAGGACTATTCCCCAAGTCTCCGGTGAATAAAATAACTTTGCCGTTATAAATAAATCGTACCATTGCCGAACCCAAAATATGTCCAGCATTCAAAAATGATACCTCTAAATTAGGAGCAAGATTTATTTTCTGGTGATATTCAAAACCTTCCCAGAAAGAAAGAGCTGTTTTAATATTTTCTTCGGTATAAATTTTATCCAAATCCAGCTCTTTATTTTGTGCCAAGATGCCAGCCGTATCCTCGAGCATCGGCAAGGCCAACCCTTTGGTTGGATTTGTAGAATAAATTTTTCCATGAAATCCTTCATGGATAAGTTTCGGCACACGTCCCAAGTGGTCTACGTGCGCGTGAGTAATAAAAAGAATGTCTATTTCTTTTGAATTATATGGAAAAGGATCCCAGTTTATGTCATCAGCCAATTTAATACCTTGCGTGAGTCCGCAATCCACTAGAAATTTTTTGTCTTCTATTTCAACTAAAAAATTCGCTCCCGTGACCGAACCTGTCCCTCCACAAAATGTTATTTTAACCTTTTTTTCCATAAAGAACGGTTCTTAAGATTTTACCCAAGAACCGTTCTTTGATTATATCTTATCTCCTGTTTTAAGCATAATTCTCTTTCCAAAATACAAAATAGCGAAAAGACCACCGACTAAATCAAAGAAAAGATCAGAAACAGTATCCAAAATATTGAAAGGATTTTGCGCAATATAATTATAAAAGATAATTTCAAAAAGTTCCCAGCAAATTCCAATCAAAAGAACGCTTGAGAGAATTTTTAAAATAAAAGACAAATCTAAATAAGATTTTTGACCAAAGAGAAGCCAGATAGCGGTTAGTCCCACCCAAAGTCCGCCCGAAAAATGCATAATCATATCAAAATACCAAACAGCCGAATACCAATAAAACTTTTCGGCCAAATAATTCACTATAAGAATAGAAAATATCAGTAAAAATACCCGAATCAAAAGCTTTTTTCTGTTCATCTGTCTATTTTACCCTATTTACAAGAAAAAATCCGCCCAAGATGAATACAGCGCGGAGTTCTTCTTAGGACTATTTCTGATGTATTACCATAGCTCATAGCTAGGTGGGTACCAGACAAGTAAAGCCAAAGCTAAACCTGATCGAGATTCCCTAAAATTAGTGTTCTAGGTAATAATCGGAAATAACCCTACTAAAATTATATACTTTTAAAAAATTCTCGCAAGAATTTTTACAAAAAAACACGAATTAGAAATAAAAACAAGTTTGCAAAAAACTGAAATTATATATGTTATTACCCTAATTAAATTTTATTCACCAAAAATGAAATAGCCTTTGCCGCTCTTTTTAGTTTTATCTTTGTATAATCGACGTCAGCCTTCCTTAGCCCTTGGATATGAAGTTTATTTCTTTCCCGACGCATCCAATCTAAAGTTTTATACTGCCCTGAACTAATAATCTGATGATGCTTTAAAAAAAGATTATAACGTGCAAAAGTTGCTCCATCATCGTCTATTTTTAAACCAACTTTTTGTCTTCTATATAAATGAACATCTGAAGCAGTTCCAAGTACGGAAGACTTAATATTACATATTTCACTATATTTTTGTGTATCTTCAAAAATATGATCGGGTGGTGTGGTGTTCTTCCTGACTATCTCATATGCTAAACCTTCAACTATTGAACAAATAATTATTATAGCTGAACGATAGTATGAAGATTTATCCCTAGTGCTAAGTTTTGCCCCCTTAATATGTGCAGTTAAACACTTAACAGCATTCAATCTACGTATGATATTTTCCTAAATCATCGAGAAGGTTTAACTCGTAATCTTTTGGCAGCATAATCTACTATTTCACCCAATTCTCTAAAACCCTCTCTTTTAAAGTACCCACTAGTAGCGGACGCCTCTTTTAGAAGTTCCTTAGTTTCATTTTTAGTTTTTTCTTTTTTGGTAGCCATATCAATATCATACCACAACTTTTCTCCATATTTAGACTCTTTTCTTTGTATCCAACTTCTCGAACATACCGAGCACTTCATCTCATCAAAGTAATATTATATATGTATGCAATTCCCCAAAATTATTAAGTATTATTTTTTGTGTTCTGCGTAAACAAAATCTGCATCAATTTTTTGATATTCAAAAATTTCATCTTTAGAAAAGAATCTTCCAACCTCAATTTCCCCTGCTTCTACTGATTCCGAAGCATGAACAATGTTGGATTGAGTAGATAAAGAAAAATCTCCACGAATTGTACCAGCATTTGCTTCCCAAGCTCTCGTCGGACCGACAATAAGACGCACAGCAAAAACAGCATTAATTCCCTCTAAAGCCATAACAATCACAGGGCACAATTTCATAAAATTCTTCACTCCCGGATAAAAGGGTTTATCTTTAATATTTGCATAGTGTTCATCGAGCAAAGCATCTTCTATACTCACCATCTTTACGCCCACAATTTTAAGACCTTTCTTTTCAAAACGGCTAATACTCTCCCCCACCAAATTACGTTGTATGGCATCTGGCTTTACAATAATTAAAGTTTTTTCATGATTTGTCATATTTAATTATATTAGCAGAAAATATCTTTTTTGTAAAATTTAATTTTTAACCATTCCTTCAAAAGTTATAGAAGAATAATCATCTATGTTAATACCATATTTTTTATAAATACTTCCGGCGGAACCTATAATACCCTCTTGGGGTTCAAAACCAAGTTTTTTTGCAAATTCTTTTGCTTTCTCATGAGAACTAGACTCAATTTCAAGATAGGTCGGAATAAAAGGCCAAAAATCTATATCGAAAACTACATCTCCTTTGATATAACGTATTCTTTTATTTTTTTCTTCTACTTGTTTTACAAGTCCGATTGCTTTAATTAATTCGTAAGTTTTTTCATAATCATCAACTTTTACTTCTATTTCTTTCATTCCAATATTCTTCATACTTCCATCATCTAGTTTTTCTTTAATACTCTCTTTATAAGTAAGTGTTGACTCTTTTCCATCAGTCCGAAGACGAATCCATCCACCTCTTTTGTGCATATTACTATCAGGATAATGAAAAATCATTCGACTATAATCAAACTCGCCCACTTTCGTGGCGCCGATGTCTAAGAGTTTCTTTTCCAGCTCCGGCACATCAACTTCTAAAAATTTCATCTCAAATTCTTCCATAAAAATATCTTAACATAAAACCTCATCCCTCGCCTTCCCCTGAAAAGGGGAAGGGGCTGAATTCCCCCTCTCCTTTCCAGGAGAGGGTCAGGGTGAGGTTGGGTGAGGTGTATAATTACTTTATGCCTAGAATAGTAAACAATTTCCTAAGAAAAAACATAAGGAAAGAACTAAGAAAAAATCAAACCCCGCAAGAAATAATTCTTTGGTCCAGACTTCGCAACAACCAAACAAACCAAAAGTGGAAAAGACAAGTCAGCATTGGCCCATACATTGCTGATTTTTATTGTTCAAAAAAGCTTTTGATAATAGAGATAGATGGATCTCAGCATTTAGATAATAAAGAATATGATAAAGACAGAGAGAAATATTTTTTGAATCTTGGAATTCAGACCATAAGATTTTGGAACAATGAAATTAATACAAATATTGATTCTGTACTTAAAATAATTTTAGAAAAACTAGAATTACAACCTCATCCCAGCCTTCTCCTGAAAGGAGAAGGGGCTGATTCACCCTCGCCTTCCAGGAGAGGGTCAGGGTGAGGTTTTTTATTCCATCGTCTTGTACTTCCCCATAATTTCAGCTTCTACTTCAGCGCGGTCACGGCCGTATTTCACATAAGATAATTCTTTCAATGTGTCCACGATATCAGGGTTTCCTTTTTCTGGCGCCAATGTCTGGATGTTGAAAGGTTTGGTCGGTTGACCGTTCACAAGCATATTTACATAAGCATTATAATTATCAAGCTTGATAATATCTTGCGCCGTAAATATCGGTTTGAATTTTGGTTCTAGAAAAGTCGCATCCTCAGTACCGACACGAAAGACTGCCATAGAACCAACGTTGCCGAAAACTGCATTTTTAATATTTTCGCCGAGCTGAGTAATATACTGATGCGCGATGTTTAATGAGAGTCTGTATTTTCGAGCTTCGGACAAGATAGAAGCGATAGAGTCAGTCGTGACATTTTGAAATTCATCAATATATAGATAAAAGTCATTCATCGGTTTACCGAACATATCTACGCGAGAAAGCGCTGCCATTTGAATCTTGCCCACCAAAACAAGACCAATTAAATTTGCATTGATATCTCCGAGTCTACCTTTGGAAAGATTTACTAAAAGAATTTTCTTCTCATCCATAATTTTGCGAAAGTTAAAAACAGAATTTTGCTGAAGCACGACTGGACGCATTATGTCATTGCTGATGAAGTTATCAAATTTAGAAGAAATATACGGAACAAAGTTCGCGAGAGATTGGTCGCCGGTAGTCTGTTCAGCCGAAAGCCAAAATTGCTTGATGATTGGGTTTTGACAACGAGTAAGTTTCAAATTACGAAATTCTTTGTCAGCGAGAACCCGAGTAATCTCGAGCAAGGTCGAGCCAGAAGCAGGATCCTCCATCACTAAAAACGCGCTATTTCGGAAATATTGCTCAAACATTGCCCCACCGCCTATTTTCATATCAAAAAGTTTATTGAAAATTCCCATCATTTCATTCACCACAAAAGTTTTTTGTTCCGGATATTTAGGATCATATTCAAGCATATTGAGCCCCATTGGACGCGCCGTGTAAGCCGGATCGAAATAAATAACATAGTCAATGCGTTCACGTGGAATACGAGACAAAATGGTTTGGATATCAGTGCCATGTGGGTCAATATAACAACAACCGTCGCCATTTCTGATGTCCTGCGTGATCATATTGAGCATCACATTTGTCTTACCTGTACCCGTCTGACCGATAACATAAAAATGTCTCATTCTGTCTTCGCGCGCCAAATGTATTTCTGTATCTTTGCCACGATAACTATTTACTCCTAAAATAACGCCATCCACCCTCATCTCAATCGGAGCCGGAGCGATGCCGGCTTTTGCTTCTTTCAATTGTGGCTGACTGCCGATACCGACTGGGAAGTGAAATACTGAAGACAATTCTTTTAAGTTGAGAGGTAATATATTTTCATGCGAAAAACTACGGAAAGAAAAATCATGAAAAATTTGTCTCAATTCAGCGCCGGACGCTTCTTCAAAAACGAAAGAGTTGCTGGCAGTTTCCGAAAATTGATTAAAGGAAGATTCTATCTCTTTCAAAATATCTCGCGCGCGTTCTTTTGTTTCTGCCGAAGCGATTACACGAATGTTCGCTTTCATGATACTACTCTTCATTTTATTTACTATTTTCTCTGCCGCCCCTTCATCCACCGCACGCCTGCCTTTCATGGTTTGCTCCTTACTTAATCCTTCAGTTTTTTGTTTATGACCGAATAATAAATTCTTGGAAACTTTCATAAAGGCCCTGTTAAATTTATACAAATTATTATCTGCATGCTTCACCGACATTCCAGCTTTTACATCATCTAAAATAATATGAAAATCTTGTATAAACTTGTCTCCAGCAGGCGCCACGACGAGCTGAATGGCTGCGCCTTCACCCATGGTTTTTAATTTAGAAAATACATTTAAAATTGTGCTCATGGGGTCATGGTCTATGGTATCGTATGTTTTAATGGGAAGCACACCTCGCTCCGCGAGGATTGCATAAGCTCCGACGGAATCTCCCGAAGGATTGAAAACATTATAATCATCAGCCACCTCACGAATCTTCGCATTATGATAAAAAGCTAAAATTTGTTTTTCAAAAAGTGAAACGTGTTTATTTGGTATTCCAGCATATACTACTAATTCATCAGTTTGATTGCTGAGCGCCACTTCTAAAGTAAAATAATTTTCTTTCTCATTATTTTTACCTTCAGAAATAGAATTCATTCCAGCATAAAATTGCTCCATCGCGCCGATGAATTCTTTAAAGCCTTTTGATTTATCTGCCTGCTCTGCAGGAGGTGGTAAAGTTATCTCGAAAAGAGTCATATGCACAGACCGATAAAGAGGTGTGCCTTCTTTGGAATCAAGCTTGCTTGAATCTGATTTTAAATATTGCACCAAGATACGATGAAAATCATCATTAATATGCGGACTATTCATCTTTTCTGCCACATCGATAGCATTACGTACACCTTTCGTCACCACAATCCCCAAAAGTTCTTCCATCACAGCGTCGTGAGATTCAGGCTTCAACGCAAGCACAATCCCTTGCGTTTCTTTTTTACTTAAAATATTACTCTCATGTACCACTTGCTCTGTCGGTACGGTTTTATATTCTCCGATGACATCATGCGTTGCATTTTCTCTCGCATTTTCAGTATGTCCTAATTTAACAAGTTCTTCTTCGCGTTTTGCCACCTGGGCACGCAAATAATTTAACTCCTCTTCGGGAGTTTTAAATTTAGGTACTTCACTAAAAAATGAATTTTCCATGATTTAATTATATCAAATCTTCGTTAGAATTTCAGGTTCACCATCCGTAATCAAAATAGTGTGTTCAAAATGCGCGCTTTTTTTGCCGTCTGCTGTACGAAAAGTGTAGCCATCTTCATCTAAAGTCACTTTTTTTGTTCCATTGTTTAACATTGGTTCTATGGCTACTACCATCCCCGTCACCAATTTTTCTCCTTTTCCCTTTTTCCCAAAATTCGGAATGTATGGATCCTCATGAATCGCCCGTCCGACACCGTGTCCGGATAAAACTTCCACAATTCCATACTTATTTTCTTGCCGTGAACGCACAAATTGTTCTATCGCAAAACCAATATCCCCGACAGTATTCCCCACTCGTGCAACATCAACACCCACTTGAAGCGCTTGTTTCGTAACATCCATTAACACCTGACTACCCACATTTACAGCACCTACGGGCACAGTAATAGCCATATCAGTATAAAGACCCCCATGTTTTAATCCAATGTCCAATGCAACTATATCACCTTCTTTTAAAATTCTGTCTTTGCTCGGTATGCCATGAACAACTTCATCATTCACAGAAATACAAAGACTTGCCGGAAAAGCCACCTTTGCGCCAGCCGGACGATAATTTAAAAATGCAGGCTCATCACCCATCTCTTTTATCAACTTGAAAGCGTAATCATCTAATTCTTTAGTAGAAATACCAACAGCCACTTTGTCTTTAACTTTATAAAGCACCGTCGCCAAAGTTTTGCCACCTTCGCGCAAAATTTTTATTTCTTCTGGTGTTTTGATGATGATCATTAGATGATTTTAAAAAATTCTAGTCCCCTCAAATTCTTCCCCATTTAAACATTTTTCTAAATTAGAGATATTTTTACCATTCATTATATAAACTTCCATTTTTTCTTTTTCTGCTATTTGTGAAGCAATAGGGTCAAAAGGAGTACTAAGTCCTGGATTCCATTCTTTGGGAATCAGTGCGCGATATTCAGACCATGAAATTTGTTCTATTTTTTTCGCATCCGGATATTTATTTGGATCTTTGTCATAAGCATAATCTATATTTGATAGATTAATTATTCTTTTTGCTCCAACTGTTTTTGCTGCCCAAACTGCATCCACATCTGAGCTCCATCCTGGTTTGCAGGCAGAGCCGACAACGATTGGTTTTTCAAAAGTAAAATGTTCAGATAAATCAGCAATCACTGTCTCATGGGCATATTCTCCAAAAACTACTCTCAAAAGTTCTGCATTTAATTTTAAAGAAGCAATACCAATCCAGTCCAAATCCAAAGATGATGGTGTAGAAATTTCTTTAGCAACATTTTGATATCTACGACAAATTTTTCCCCCACCGGTAATGATCACAAACTTTTTACCTTTAGCAACATGCGAAAGAATTAAAGATTTAAAAATACTTAAAAAATCCGTATCTATACTGTCTGGGACGATAAGAGAACCTCCAAGCGAAATGATGATTGTTTCCATAAATTAGTTGCTAGAAGCTAGAGGCTAACTTGTTAATAATCTCTTTATGTACTTCTTCAACTGTTTGCTCGCCGTTTATTTCAATAAAATTATATCTGTCTTTATTTTTGAAAAAATTAATTGCTGGCGTGACGTCTTTTTCAAACCAATCAAGTCTATTTTGTATTTTCTCCGGCGTATCGTCTGCCCTTTTGCGCTCCATCATTCTAGTAAAAGACCATTCTTTGGAAACATTCATTAAAATGATATTTGGCTTTTCAATATTATAAAAATCAAAAGCTGAATCGATAGAAACTGATTCTTCATAACGACGACAAATACCATCAAAGATTAAATCTTCCGTGCCGGTATATTTTTTCACCAAATTTTCTGTCCAAATCCAAATCGGCAAGAATATCGGGATGAGTCTACCTGTTTTTAAAATATCTCCAATTAATTTACCAGCATAACTCTCAGAACTTGAAAGCTCCCGAAAAGTACTACCTGTTTCAATCAAAACAACTTCTTTATTTTGAGATTTTAAAAAGTCCAAGAGTAGTTTTACTTGAGTTCCTTTACCGCACCCAGAGCGTCCAAAAAAGATAAAAGCCTTTGAATTCATCCCGTTAAAAATAGGAAATCTCTAGATTTCCGTAGTTAATTTTAATAATAGCGACTAAATAATTGATTGTTATTACAATGTCTCCCGCAATATAAACAAACTGAGTAATTTCTAACGGGATTCATAGGCCAAGTTTACAATTTTTTCAGAGAAAAATCAAGAAATAAAAATTACCTAACTTTAACGGTCGTAATAATTAGGTAATTTATAATTCTTCTTTTAGTGTCAAAGGGCACCTTTGACACCCCCTTTGACACCCCCTTTGACACCCCCTTTGACACCCCCTTTGACACCCGTAAAAATTACAAAAGCCCAGTCGACGCGATGTCCGACTGGGCTTTCTTTTTGGGGCTTTCACCCCGATGCTACTTTTTTCCCTTCGCCATTGCCAGTTCCTTACGGAGTTGGAGTAGGACACTATCCTTTTCGGCAAGATTCTGCTTGAGAAGAAGAATGACTTTCTGTTTTTCCCCCAGCAATTCTTCTTGAAGCCCGAGGACTTCTTTTTTAATGTCGAACAACTGTTGTTGTGTTGTCGACAATTCCTCTAATAAGCGCCCTTGTTCTTCTAGGGCACTTATCCTCTCCTCGTTAACCCAATAAAGGGCACCCAGAAAAAAAACAAGGGATACGAGGGCTAGTATCGTACGTTTAGGCATAATCATTCTCCCTTGAGAATGGGCCTTTGGCCCAGATTGAGGTAAATAAACACGTAAAACCTATTATATTTTCAGCGACCATAAATCTGTATAAAGTATAGCATATCCTGACCTACTTGTCAAGCTCAAAAAGGGTACATTCAACATTGAATTGCAACACTCAAAAACCCTTTATTTTAAAGCTTTTTAATTTAGTATTCCCGCATTGATACTTGAGAATCTACTTTTTTCATAAAGTCTAAAACAACAGAAACAACGATGAGGACAGAAGTTCCACCAAGAGCAAGAGTCGTAATACCTGTGACATTTTGCATGATAATAGGCAAAACGGCGATAAACCCAAGAAAAACAGCTCCGAGTAAGGTAATGCGGGTTAGGACACTCGAAATGTACTGGGAAGTGGACGCTCCTGGACGAATACCCGGAATAAATGCGCCATTCTTTTGCAGATTTGTAGACAATGCTTCTGGATCAAAAGTAACTGCAGTGTAAAAATAAGTAAATAAGAAAACTAGAATAAAATATGAAACTGCATAAAGCACAGAAGTCTGATTAAATAAGAGAAAGAAACTAGAAATTTTAGCAACTATTACATTACTAAAGCGAGACAAGAAAGTGCCGATCATCTGAGGAAAAAGAAGAATGGAAAGAGCAAAAATTATCGGAATAACTCCAGCTTGATTCACTCGAAGAGGCAAATAAGTAGAACCACCCCCATACATTTTCATGCCTCGTACACGCTTGGCATAAGTCACAGGGATAGGACGTTCAGCCTCGGTGACGAGAACAATGCCAGCAATAACCAACGCACCGACGACCGCAAAAGCCAGATAAAGCGGAATTTGAGAAACATCAAAAGTAAACAACATTTCGCTAATTGCAGACGGAAGACCAGCAACAATGCCGGCGAAAATAATAAGCGACACACCATTGCCGATACCAAATTCAGACATCAGTTCGCCTATCCACATTAAAAGTATCGAGCCTGCTACAACGATAAATAAATTTGTAATGCGATCAAAAGCAGATAAGTTTACTAAAATATTTTGATTTTCAAGAATAGCCAAAAGCGCAAAGCCTTGAATAGCCGCCAATGGAACAGTCAGAAGTCTGCCATATTGGGTAAATTTCTTTCTGCCCATTTCGCCTTCCTCGCTATAAATCTTCTTTAAAGCAGGAACCATGATAGTCATCAGCTGTAAAATAATTGATGCTGTAATGTACGGACCGACACCAAGCATGATAATAGAAAGGTTAGAAAGTCCGCCACCAGAAAAAATATTCAAGATACCAAAGAATTGGTTGTTTGAGAGAAATCTATTTAGCTCTAAAGTATCAATACCCGGGATTGGGATAGCTGCGAGCAGTCTGAAAATAATTAAAGAGAAAAAGACAAACAAAACCTTTTTTCTGAGTGTTGTATCGGTCCAGACTAATTTTATTTTGTTGAAGAAATTTTGCATTTTACTTTATGAGTATATGTCTTCCTTTGATACCTAAACGCTTTCGAATTTCAGAAAATGATTCTAACTTTGTTTTCCCACCTCCAGCAAGCACTTTATCTTTTGAAAGTTTAAAAGGTTTTTTCACTGAACTAAATCTATACCCACGATTCTTTGGTAACTTCTTAATAATATCACGAAGTTCTGGGCGACGCTTGTTCCCCGCTCGAGCTGTCTGCCCCTTGCCTCCACGGCCAGAAGTCTTCGCATGTTTGCCACCACGACCGACGAGTCGATCTTTTTTATTCTTAAATTGTCTTTTTAGATTATGTATCTGCATCCCAGTAGTAAAATTTTTATTAATAATGTTTATCTTTATCTCCATCAAAAATTTACGAAGAGGTAAATTTATTTTTCGACTTGTGGAATAATAATTTCTTCTGGAGTAGCAACTACATTATCAGCTAAAGGTTTGGTGTATTTTGAAGATATGGTAGAAAATGCTAACATGACCGCTTTCGCATTATTTAATTTGTTTTTACTCTTGGACAAGATTTTGCCAGTTATGTCTTTCATGCCGGAAAGTTTGACGATGTCGCGAACGACTGAACCCGCAACGAGTCCACGGCCATAATTCGGCATGAGCACTATTTTCGCGCTAGAAAACTTGGCTGAAAGTTCATGTGGAATAGACATGGTTTTAGTTAATTTTAATTTAACCATATTCCTCTTTGCGTTGCGGACAGCTTTGTTTATCGCAAGCGCAGTATCCCCCGCCTTGCCCAGACCCAAGCCCACAGAGCCCTTTTTATCTCCCGCTATCAATGCGACACTGAAGGAAAATCGGCGTCCCCCCGCTACAACTCTTGTCACTCGGCGAATGTTCAAAATCTTTTGATCAAATTCTGGCTTTGGTCGCGCGAAAGAAGAACCTCTCCTGTTATTCTTTTTTTCATGTATTTTTTCTTTTTCCATATTTTTACTTTATGAACTTTATAACTAGAACTGCAGTCCTGCAGTTCGCGCTCCATCTGCTACTAATTTTATTCGGCCGGTATATTTAAATCCATTGCGATCAAAAACGACTTTATTTATTTTTGCTGTCTTGCAAGCCTCGCCAATCAACGCGCCGACTTCTTTTGCTCTTTCAGTTTTAGTACCTTTTTTCATTTTTACACCCGCCTTGCCTAGTCGAAGCAGGTCACTTGCTTGCACGATAGTCTTGCCAGTGTTGTCATTTATAACTTGCGCATAGATAAATTTATTAGAACGAAAAACTGTGAGTCTCGGACGTGTTTCTGTGCCGTGAATCTTCACTCTAATTTTTTTCTTTAAACGTATTCTTTTGTCTGTTTTCTTTATCATATTATTTAGACAGTTTTCTTGCCTTGTTTGCGTCTGATGACCTCGTTTTCATAACGCATACCTTTACCTTTATAAGGCTCTGGTTTTTTCAATGCGCGAACTGCTGCGGTAAAACTACCGACTAATTCTTTGTCAATACCGGTAATCGTAATAACATTCTTTTCAGCTGTAGCTGTAATGCCTTTTGGAATTTCCACCACAACTGGGTGAGAAAAACCTAAAGCAAAGTTAAATTTGTCGCCCTTCACTTCTGATTTAAAACCCACTCCTTCTAATATCAATTTCTTTTGATAAGGATTGATCACGCCGGCAATCATGTTTTTTATGTGTGAAGCATAAGTGCCCCAGAGAGATTTGGAAAATTTGTCGTTTCTTTTAATATTTAAATTAACTATTTTATCAGTTATGGCAATAGTGATATCATCTCTAAAATTTTTCGTGAGTGCCCCTTTTGGTCCGGTCACAGTCAAAGTAGAGCCATTTTGGCTGACTTTTACTCCGGCTGGTATTAATATTTCTTGTTTGCCTATTCTTGACATAAATTTTTATTATAAATAGTGAACTTGTGAACTACCAAACTCTAAATAATGCCTCCCCTCCGACCTGCTCAGTTTTTGCGGTTTTGCCTGATAAAATTCCTTTTGGAGTTGAAAGCACGAGCAACCCTGTCCCATTTCTGACGGAACGAATATCCCTGATTCCAAAATAAACACGTTTGGATTGTTTGGAAATTCTTTCTACTTCAGCGATCTTTGGCTTCTTGTCTACATAAAGTAATTCCACTTCCAAAACTTGCTGATCTTTTTTAACTTTCTTTGAAACATTGTTTACATAGCCTTCCTTTTTTAAGCATTCAGCAATTGCTTGTTTCATTTTAGAAAATGGAAAAATAACAGATTCTTTACCTGCTAGACTACCATTCTTCATAACTATTAACATGTTTGAAATTGAATCCATTTGATTTAATTACGAATTTTTAATTACGGATTACGAATTGATTATTAATTTGAAATTCTTAATTCGTAATTGATAATTGATTACCTACCAACTTGATTTACGAACACCCGGAAGCATTCCTTCATTTGCTAATTCTCTAAAACAAATACGACAAATACCGAAATCTCGCATAAAAGCATTACCTCGGCCACAACGAAAACATCGGTTCTTTTTCCGAGTGCTGAATTTTGGTTTCTTTTTACTTCGAGCTATGACTGATGTTTTTGCCATTTGAATTAGGTTAAAGGGACTAGCGATTAGCTTCTAGAAACTAGCAACTAATTCTTTAATAATATCTCACTTTTTTTCTTTAAAACCCCTCTTAGTCTCCCCTTGTCAGGGGAGAAAAGATTGAATCTAAAGGAGAAAAATGGATTGCTTAAAGTTTACCCGCCATAGGCGGGCAGGCATTCCCTTATTGAGAATACTAGCAAATAAAACCCCATAAGTCAATTACTTCTTTTTATTTTCTTCTTCTTTCTTAAAAGGAATACCTAAGAGTTCAAAGAATTCTAGTCCTTCTCTTTTGTTTTTAGCAGTAGAAACAAGAGTGATAGCTAGACCAAAAACATCGCGAATATCTTCATCAGCTGTTTCTGGGAAAATAGTGTGCTCTTTGACGCCGATAGTTAAGTTTCCGATGTTGTCTACTGCAGTGCGATTGATGCCTCGGAAATCTTTTGTACGAGGCAGAGCAACGTTGATAAGCTTCTCTAAGAAAGCATACATTCGAGCTCCACGCAAAGTCACCACGATACCAATCGGATCACCTTGGCGAATTTTAAAAGAAGCGATGGATTGCTTTGCGCCTTTCAATGCCCCTTTTTGTCCAGTTATTTTAGCCAAGCGCTCGATTATGGCATCATTCTTGTTTTTGTCTTTTTTGATAGCTGTACCTGTGCCAGTATTAATGACAACTTTTTTCATCTTTGGAGCAGCCATCAGGTTTTTATAATTGAAAAAACTTTTCATTTTTTCAAATACTTGTATTTCTTTTTCTTTTACCGTTAAATGTTTAGCCATAGATTTAAACTTCCTGATTACTCTTGCGCGCGATTCGAACCATTTTATCGCCGATTTTCTTTTTTCCCAAGCGTGTTTGTTTACCTGATTTAGGATCTACCATCATCACATTTGAAGCATGTATCGGCATTGCTCTGTCTTCCATTCGGCCTTTTTCACCGGACTTGCGAGGGCGCTGATGTTTCTTCATCATATTCAAACCTTCTACAACTACCTTGTTCTCTGCAACCAAAACATGGGCAATTTTTCCTTTCTTGCCTTTATCCTTTCCAGTTATTACTATCACATTATCATTCTTTTTTAACTTCATAAATTAATTCTTATTATTATATTGCCTGCCCCGTAGGAAGCTTTGCTTTCCTTCGGGGTCGACTTTTTTTAAATGACCTCCTGTGCAAGTGAAATTATTTTCTGAAAACCTTTTTCTGCAAGCTCTCGGGGGATTGGCCCGAAGACACGTCCAGCTTTCGGATCTAATTTTCCCTTTTCGAGCAACACCACGGCGTTGTCGTCAAAACGAATGTAAGAACCATCAGCTCGGCGATAAGCGCCTCGAGTGCGAACGACTACGGCGTGATGCACGTCTTTCTTTTTCACTGCTTTTCGTGGGCTAGCAACTTTGACAGAAATAATTACGATCTCGCCCAGCGTAGCGTATCTCTTTTTGGAAGAGCCTAAAATCTTGAACACCTTCCCGACGGTGCCTCCAGCATTATCTGTTATTTTTACTAATGTTTCGTTTTGTATCATATTATTTATTATTAACTTTTCCGCCAAAGGCGGATCCGTCTAGGACGGAAAATCTTTTATCTTTAGAAAGAGGCTTCGTCTCTACTATTTCAACTTCATCCCCTATCTTATACTTATTGCCTTCATCGTGAACTTTATATTTCTTGCTAATTTTATAAAATTTTCCATAAAGCGGATGTTTCACAAATCTGGACACAGTTACAACAATGGTCTTGTCCATCTTGTCGGAAACAACCACACCCTTTAAAATATTGCCAACTTTTTCTTTTTTGTTTGTTTCTTTTTTTGTTTTCATAACTATTTATTATTATTTTTATTCATTTCTGTCAAAACTCGCGCAATTTCTTTTTTCAAAGTAGCCGTTTCTTTGACGTTTTTTGATTTAGAACCCTCCGCCTTAAATCTAATAACTCTCACTTCTTCACGCAAAGTAACCAATTTTTTACTCAAATCATTTTCTGATATTTTTGAATTTTCTTTTCCTTTTTTCATACTTTATAGCTTTCTACTTTATAACTTTTAACTAATTCTACTCATTGTGAGCTCGGCTGATAATCCTCGTCTTGAGCGGAAGTTTTGTACCGGCTTTTCTCAAAGCTTCATGCGCGATCTTTTCATCCACACCATCTACTTCAAAGATTAAGCGCCCCGGAAAAACGTCAAAACAGTATCCTTGAGGATCTCCTTTTCCCTTTCCCATGCCCACTTCTGCAGCTTTGGCGGTATAGGGTCGATCTGGAAAAATACGAATCCAGTATTTACCAGCTTTGGTCAAAGTACGAGAAATAACCTTTCGGGCAGATTCGATTTGTATAGATTTTACACGCGCCTGTGAAAGAGATTTGAGTCCATAAGAACCAAAAGCGAGTTTAGACCCACGAGTATCTGGAGATCTTGATTTCGGATTATTGCGTCCAGTCTGCCATTTTCTAAATTTTACTTTTTTGGGCACTAACATAAATTTAATCCATTTTTACCGCTTTTTTATTATTGATAGAAGTTTCTCTGCCACCAGCGTCATTTGTACCAAAAGATCCATGGGAAACTTTTTTATCAGTAAAAATCTTGCCTCGATAAATCCAAACCTTGATGCCGATAACACCATACGACAAAGTCGCGCGCTCGCGCTTAAAATCAATGTCCGCGCGGAAACTCTGGAGAGGGACGGATCCCCTCTTGAGCTCTTCCGTACGAGCAATGTCTGCTCCGCCGAGTCGTCCACCCAAAACTATTCGGGCTCCTTGCACACCTCGCGCCGCCATAACCTTTTCAATAATTGTTTTGATAACACGACGATAAGGCATTCTCTTTTCCAAACCTTCCGCGATCATATAAGCAACGATAGCCGCGTCCGCTTCCGGGTTTGTAACTTCCACGATTTCAAGCTTGAAATCTTCCGGCTTTGGTATATCAAGCTTGTCCATCTTTTTCAAAATATCTTCTTTGAGCTTCGTTGCGCCTTCACCATTTCTGCCGATGATAAGTCCCGGGCGAGAAGTGCGAATGATAAATCGAGTAGCCTTTCGGCTTCGTTCTATTTCAATCGTAGAGATGTACATTCCGCGCAATTTCTTTTCCAAATATTCACGGATCAAAACATCACCCTTTAAATAAGCGACGTATTTTTTAGGATCAGCGAACCAGCGACTTTTCCAGTCTCGAAGCATTATCAATCTATGTGCATATGGATGAACTATTTTTGACATATAATATAATTACGAATTAACAATTACGATTTACGAATTTTTTTCTTAATTTTTAATTGATCATTCGTAATTGAAGCTTTCTCTCCAAGAGAAAGCGTTAGGTGACTCGTGCGCTTGTTTATCCTGTGTCCGCTACCCATCGCAGCCGGCATCATCCTCTTCATCGTTATGCCTTTATCTACGCGTAATTCTTTTATAAATAAATTTTCTTTTTCTATACCCATTTGCTTTGCATTAGAAACAGCAGAAAGTAAAAGCTTCTTCAAAGGTAATCCTGCGCGCTTCGCCAAAAAATCAAGCTCCACGATAGCTTCTTCAACTTTCTTTCCTCGGATGAGTCCAGCCACTAAGCGAACTTTTCTTGGAGCCTGTCTGTAATTTTTTAAAAAAGCTTTCATGTTGTTTTTTATTTTCCTCCCCTCCTTGTTGAGGAGGGGTTAGGGGTGGTGATTATTTCTTTGCGCCTTTGGCGTCAGCTGTAGCCGTTGTCGCGCCCTTTGCTGCAGTTATTTCTGCTTCCTTCTTCTTTTGTTCGAGTTCTTTCTGCATCTTACCACCGTGTTTCATAAATTTCTTTGTTGGAGAAAATTCACCAAGTCTGTGTCCCACCATATCTTCAGTAACTAAAACATCCACATGGACTTTTCCATTATAAACACCAAAAGTAAAACCGAGCATTTCGGGAGAAATAACGCAGGCTCTTTTCCATGTCTTAATAGTAGGAGTTTGCAACGGATTTTTACCTACTATCTTTTTAAGTAGTCTTTCATCAATGTTTATTCCTTTTTTGAGTGATCGTGTCATAAAAAATAGCTCCTAACGAGCTTGGTTTCATATTAGCAAATAAGGGTAAAAAGTCAAATAAAAATGAATCCGGACCTCGACTATTGTCGTGGTCCGGATGGTACGAGGGATCAAGAGAGCTAGCTCTCGAGTCTGACCGCAGTGGTCTTCGGCTTGAAGGTCTTCGACCCCGTGATCTTCGGCTGTTTGGTGTTCAACAGCCCGCCGATATTCGGCTGTTTGGCCTTGGGTTTGGATTTCCTTTTTTTCTTCGGTAACCCCCGAAGTTCTCTCCGGAGTGCCTTGATATTCTTATTGCTCTCCTGCTTCCGTCGAGGACAACACATAAGAGTAAAACCTCCCCAAACAATTAAACCTGCATACCAGAGAGTATTTCTCCCTGATGCAAAAAAGAGCAAGTTGTCTACCTAGTAGAGTAACACATATTTAGAAAAACACAATCTAAAATACAACCCCCTAAATCCCCCTTATCAGAGGGACATATTCCTCGCCCTGATAAGGGAGAGGTCAGGAGAGGGTTTTTATTTATTCTTCCCAGTCTTTCTACGGGCCTGCCCGCCAAAGCCTAAAGAAGAAACTTTTTACTTGTTTTTACCAGTGCGTCGGCGGGAGACGATAAACACGTTTGAGTATTTTTTAGGAGTACGAGATTTGCGTCCACCAGTAACTTTACCCCACATAGTTTTAGGTCTTTTAGTTCCGCGTCCTTGTCTGCCTTCACCTCCTCCGTATGGATGGTCCACAGGGTTCATGGCAGTACCACGAACAGTTGGTCTGATTCCCTTCCAGCGACTGCGTCCAGCTTTACCATAATTTTCCAAATGATGTTCTTCGTTTGATACTGTGCCGACACAAGCCCAGCAATTTTCATTTATTTTTCGTATTTCTGTTGAAGGCATTTTCAAATTTGTGTATCCATCAGCATTTGCGACAACTTGCGCAAAGATTCCAGCCGAACGGCCGATCTTTGCTCCACCTCTTGGTTTGATCTCAACATTGTAAACAAATGTTCCAACTGGAATATTTTTCAAAGGAAGTCTGTTTCCAGATGCTAATGGAGCTTTTTCAGAAACCAAAAATGAATCTCCAGCTTTTACGGATTTTGGAATAACTACGTATCTCTTTTCGCCATCTTTATAAACAGCGAGTCCGATAAATGCTGAACGATTTGGATCATATTCAATAGATGTGATTTTCGCAGGAATATCTTTTTTGTTATATAAAAAGTCCACATCGCGATAAAGTCGCTTGTGTCCACTACCTTTATGTCTCATTGTTATGCGTCCAGCGCTATTTCGTCCGACGGAACGCTTGAAACCATAAGTCAAAGACTTGAGTGGGGTTGTCGCAGTCAAAACACCACGGTAGGTCACGTTGGTCATTTGTCTCCTTGATTTACTTGTCGGTTTATAGGTTTTCATAATTATATAAATTCTATTTTATCTCCCTTTTTTAAATATACTAGAGCTTTTCTACCTCCACCTTTTACTCCAGCTTTACCCTTGGACATAATATTTTTCTTTGGCACTGACAAAACATTTACTTTAATTGGCTTCACTTTGTAAAGCGCAAAAATTATTTTCTTTATTTCTGTTTTGTTGGCAGATGCAGAAACATCAAAAGTGTAAACATTTTGCTCTTGCGAGAATGATGCTTTTTCGGTAACTCTTGGGTTTTTAATAATTGTTGTTGTCATATATTTGTTTCGGGTGTCCAACACCCGATTACCCACGGGATTCTAAAAATTTTACAGCCTCGACCGGATTTTCGATTAAAAGATACTGATGATTCAAAACATCAAGTGGATTTAAATTTTTCAAAAAGACTATTTCCAATTGTGGTAAATTTCGGAAACTCTTTTCTGTTTTTTCATTTCTTGCAAATAAAGCTGTCAAAACCTTTGATTTTTTAGAAGTAGATAAAGCTTTAAAGCCGGAAGCTTTTGCCAAATTCTTCATCACATTTACAGCGTCTTTTGTTTTCGTATCGGACAAAGATAATGTATTCACAAAAATTATTTCATTATCTTTAAGTTTTCTAGAGAGAACAGAAAACAAAGCTTGCGCACGCATTTTCTTTGAAACTTTTCTCTTATAGTTTTTCTCTGTAAGTGGACCGTGCGTTACCCCTCCACCTATCCAGATCGGACTCCTAGAAGAGCCATGTCGAGCGCGTCCTGTCCCTTTTTGTTTCCATGGCTTCTTGCCTCCACCGCGAACTTCACCGCGGTCTTTCGTGTCAGCTGTGCCAGCGCGTTTATTGCTGCGCATACTTTCTACGACTTGATGCACGAGATCGCTTCTCCATTTCGCAGCAAAAACTTTCTCTGGGAGAGTTATCTCCCCTTCAACTGTGCCTTTTTGATTGTAAATTTTTACTTCCATGTTTTTAAATCTTTAAATTTCTTGGCGAGATACTATCTCGACAAGTGTTCCACGCTTACCGGCTAATGCTCCTTTTATTAGCATTACATTATTTTCTTTATCAACAAAAATAACTTTCAGATTTTTCTGCGTAATACGATCAGAGCCCATTCGTCCTGCCATTCTCATACCTTTAGGAACGTGAGTTCGCAAACCTCCGCCGATACTACCGGCTTCTCTTTCGGAATGCTTTTGTCCGTGTGTTCGTGGGCCACCAGAAAAACCATGGCGCTTCACGACACCTTGGAAACCTTTACCTTTGGAAATGCTAGAAACTTGGAGCAAATCACCGGGGGTAAAAACAGAAACATCGACAACATCGCCAGCTTTTACGTCTGTTTTGTCAATAGGCTTTAATCTGAATTCTTTCTGTCCTTTCTTCTTTTTTATGCCGAAAGAAACCTGCACGGAATCGTAACCATCTTTTTCTTTCTCAAAGATTCTAGTGACCGTCACTGGAGGAACGGAAAGAATAGTTACTGGGATAGACTCTCCAGCTTCGGAAAAATATTGCGTCATATTTTCTTTTGTTCCCAAAATAAATTTCATAATTGTTAAGAACGGTTCTTAAGAAGTTTTCCCAAGAACCGTTCTTGCCTACACTTAAAGCATTTTTACATCAATATCGACTCCAGACGGCAGAGACAAATTGGTCAGAGACTCAATGGTTTTTGCGTTTGGATTTACAATATCTATCAATCTTTTGTGCACACGAATTTCAAATTGCTCCCGAGTATTTTTGTAAATAAAAGGAGAACGATTGACTGTGTATTTTTTTATTTCTGTAGGCAATGGAACAGGTCCGACAATGACAGCATCATAACGCATCGCTGTGTCCATAATCTGCTTAACAGAACTATCTAGAATCTTGCTTTCATATGCTCGCACACGAATACGCAGAATAACTTCTGCGTTCTCGGCTCGGACAACCTTTTTTCGAGACACTTTGGGAATTTTTATTCTCTTAGCTTTTTCCGCTTTAGGTTTCTTTATTTTTGTCTCTGCTGTTGTCATGAATTTATTTTAAAGGGCAATTTTCGCAAACTATTAACCAAGAATCTTTGTCACCACTCCGGCACCCACTGTCTTGCCTCCTTCACGGATAGCAAAACGTTGTGATTCTTCTAGGGCAACAGGGGTAACTAATTTAACAGTAATCTTGACTGTGTCTCCGGGCATAACCATCTCTGTGCCTTCAGCTAGCGCGACATCACCCGTAACGTCTGTCGTGCGAATGTAGAATTGAGGTTTGTAACCCTTGAAGAAAGGGGTGTGACGTCCGCCTTCTTCCTTTTTCAAAA
>ERZ1292623.1108-Hain-H51-01um-R1-1108-length-26688-cov-7_pt1 | contig 26688 bp, 24 predicted proteins | sample MGYA00564398_ERZ1292623 | MGnify/ENA primary metagenome ERZ1292623 (study PRJEB36523, sample SAMEA6512633) | groundwater metagenome | collected 2019-01-07 | study: AquaDiva: Metagenomics assemblies of 32 groundwater samples | reverse complement strand
CAGAAATCACAAACGATTTACTCCGCGTGCAGTCGGGGGAATATTCAAAATTTATAAAAGAGTTGTCCTCGCTTTCGAATATAATGTCCAAGCGGTTTTATGTTGTTGTTCCGTTTTTTGTAACGGAAGTCCCAAGTGGAAAGGGGTTTTTGGACGGATTCAAAAATATCTTTAAGTCCAACAAAACAGTAAGCGAGATTCCGCCGGAAAAGTTCCAAGCCTACAGAACACAGTTGGTCCAGAGATCGGAACTAGTATACAGCGGACTTGTCGGCATGGGCTTGCGCGTGCGAGCCCTGGAAGACTCCGAATTAAACGGATTGATGTACGAACTTTATAACCCCGGCGAGCAAGCCCCGCCAACTAATCCCCAGCAAAATGCCGGAAACTAAACCACAATCTTTGGCCGACCGCCTGGCGCCTGCCGCGCTTAATATCAACCCGAACCATATCCAGATCGGGGAGAAATACGCACGTACGCTTTTCCTAGCAAGCTACCCTCGTTACTTAAACACGAGCTGGTTTTCTCCGATTGTAAACCTTGATCGAGCAATGGATATTTCGATTTACGTCGTTCCGCGTAATACCGCCCAGGTCTTAAAGGAATTAAGAAATCAGTTAGCTAAGCTTCAAGCCCAGGTGATGGAAGAGTCGGCCCAAGGCAAGGTTCGCGACCCACTCTTAGAAACCGCGATTGGCGACATTGAAAACCTACGGGATCAGCTTCAACAAGGAACAGAAAAGTTTTTTGACTTCGGAGTTTATATAACTTTTTACGAAGACGATCCGAAAAAGTTAGACGAGACAGAGAGTAAAATTAGGGGATTTCTTGAATACCAATTGGTTATTCCGAGGCCGGCCGTCTTCAGAATGCTTGAGGGGGTGATGTCTACAATGCCGCTTAACGACGATCGCATTACCGTTCATTCTCCCCTCAATACTGGGCCAATATCTTCTATCTTCCCGTTTGTTTCTTATGATCTGACCTCGCAAAAAGGAATACTCTACGGCATAAATACTCACAACAATTCCCTGGTGTTGTTTGACCGATTTAGTTTGGAAAATGCCAATTCTGTTATATTCGGCACTTCCGGCGGCGGTAAAAGCTACACCGCCAAGCTTGAGATATTAAGAAGTTTAATTTTCGGAACCCAGGTAATTGTTATTGACCCGGAAGATGAGTATCGATACCTGTGCGACACGGCCGGCGGAACAAATATAAAAATTTCTATAAACTCCGACCAGCACCTAAACCCGTTTGACCTGCCGGCCGCAAGAGAGGGGGAGTCCTCACGGGATGTCTTTAACTCGCATATTCTTGACCTAGCTGGACTCTTAAAGTTGGTTCTGGGCAATCTTTCCCCGCAAGAAGACGCCCTACTGGACGAGGCGTTAATACAATCCTACGCCGTAAAAGATATTACCCCCGACAGCGACTTCACCAATCTACCCGCACCGGTTTTGTCCGACCTCCAAAATGTTCTTGAGGGTATGACAGGCGCTGAAGCGATGGCCGTCCGCTTAAAAAAGTTTACGGAAGGAACCTTCTCTGGATTCTTAAATCGTCCCACAAACGTGGCGCTGGACAATCCGTTCGTTGTGTTTGGAATAAGAGATATGGAAGACGAGTTGCGCCCAATTGCAATGTACTTGGTTTTAAATTATGTCTGGACACGCGTCCGACGTGAGATGAAAAAGCGCATCATTCTTGTTGATGAAGCCTGGTGGCTCATGAAATACACCGTCGGTGCAGACTTCTTATTTAATATCGCCAAGCGCGCAAGAAAATATTATGCCGGCTTAACCACAATCTCCCAAGATATTCCAGATTTAATGGCCACCCCGCAAGGCAAAGCAATCGTCACCAACTCCGCAATGCAAATCCTTATGAAACAATCTTCTGCGGCGGTTGAGGTTGTGCGAGACACTTTCAACCTGACCAATGCGGAGAAATACTACCTGCTTGAGGCGCGCGTCGGATTTGGGTTATTCTTCCTTGGTCAAAACCATATCGGCATCCGAGTCGTGGCGTCTTATGCCGAGGATCAAATAATAACCTCGGACCCGCGCCAAATAATGGAGATAGAGAAGGCAAAAGCCGAATGGGCGGCGCAAAGCGCCTCATAAACTATGGCCGAAATAATCCCGTTTCGCCCCAAACAAGGCGGAAGTGGGCAAGCACCCCCATCTGGACCACAAGGGGCCGAAGAATCACCCATAGAGCTATATAACCAACTCCGTAGACAAGCGGAGCAGGGTCGGCTTAGTCATCAAGCGGCGGTATCCGAAGTTAATACAGAGTCCGGTCAAATAAAAAAGCCTTCTTTTTTTATTTATTTTATTTTGTATTACTTCGCTATTGGTATAGATATTCTTGAATATTTTGCAAAGCCAGTTGAGGCCACCATCGTGGGGGAAGTACCCATAATTGCAATCCGGTTCCTGGTGTCTGCTTTATTTTTTGTGGCCGGTATTTGGCTGGGACGCAAAATAAAAAATGCTAGGAAATCAGCCGAGCGAAGTGTGCAGTACGCGGAACAAGCCATACAAAGAGCTGGGCAGTATCAGCAATGGGCAACCTCTTTATATAATTCGGTTCGGGGTTCAAGAATGGGTCAGAGATTTTTTAAATCTAGAACAGGACAAAAGCTTGTGGGTGCAGCGGCAAAATTCGCAAGAGCATCAAAATACCCCGTCCTTAGAACGGCTGCGGCTGGTCTTGCAGAGCTTGTGCCGCTCCTAGACTTAGTGCCTTGGTACACTTTAAATATCTACCTAACAAAGCGTGATCACCAACGCGAATATACCGCGGCGAAAGCCAGCTTAGAAGAGGCACAAGGGTCGCTGATGTCAGAACAACAAGAGCTTGGTTCTTTTAACAACTCCTTAGGAGAGTTGCGAAACCATATAGAAGGGCAGGAGAAGGCTGCGTAGGGGCGTTGAATGATCCTGCTAAACTAGTTAAAATTATATAAATGTCGGAAAACAGATTTGTCACAATCCTTATAATTCTTGTATTCGTCTTGAGCGGCTTTATCGGCTGGCATCTTTTGTCTCCACAAGGGGGAGACAAAGAGATTTCTATTAATAAGCAGGCCTCCATCCTTGATTCTGTCCAAGAGAACACTGTAAATAAAGAAGCTAAGATGATAAGCTCGCGAGACTCCGTATCAATAACCATTGCAAGTGATCGAAGCAGAATAGACTACTACGAACGCGGTACGGGTATTGCTTTTGAGGTTGGCCTAAACGGGAGTTTGGAAAAAGCTTTATCTTCCACTCGCCTACCCAACTTTTTATCAACAATCTGGTCCCCGAACAAAAAGGAGGTCATTAGCGAGTTCGCGGCACCTGGAAACTTAAAGTCTTACTCATACTACAACTACACGACCAAAAAAAGTTCCAAACTGCCGTCCGGAATAAAATCATTGGCATTTTCTCCGTCAGGAGATAAGGTGGCCTATTTTAAAAAGGAGTCGGATGGCTTGTTTGGACTATTTGTGAGCGCGCCGGACGGATCAATTCCCCAAAGGATCGTTTCAACAAGAATTGAAGATGCTAAGCTGTTTTGGCCCTCAAAGGATGCTATAAGTCTTATATCAACCGACGAAAGCCAACGATCAAGTTTATTTTTAGTCTCTATGGACGGCAAGTTTAAGAAAGTCATTTCTGACAAAAGTCTACTCTCAACAACCTGGAGAGGGGACGGGGACAGCGTCTTGGTGTCTTATATGAGTGAGGATTCTCAAGTTTTAAGCATCATTGACTCGGCCGTTGGATCAGAGAAGGTGTTGGGAATAAGCGCCGATGCCAACGAGTGCGCCTGGAGTTCTTCTGAATCCGTTGTTTGCAGGATTAGTAAAAATAGTAACGGGTCCTCTTTAGATGGGGGATTGTACGATATAAATATCCAAGAAAACTCTCAAGCGTTTATTCAGGGAAGTGTTGGAGCCGCGAACGGAATTAATGAAATCCTTGTTGACCCAACCAACTCTTACATAATATTTACCAGTGCAAGAGATGGGAAAATATTTTCCCTGAAGCGCTAGTGCTTATTTAGAGGTAGCTAAAAATCGTCGGACCAACCACTGTTCTACAACAGCAACGACCGCTGAAGCTATAAAGTAAACCGTAATTCCGGCGGCAAGGTTCCAGCTAATAACAACCAGCATCAAAGGAAACAAATACAGCATCTGACTGCTTAGTGCATTCGCGGTTCCGCTTTGCGGAGTTTGTTGCTGAAGCGACATGGCCGCTTTTGCTTGTACCCACTGAAATGCACCAGCAACAACCGCAAGAATGTGGTTGGGTGAGGTAACATTTAAAAACCCGAGGGATATTGGCTGAATCGTTCCAGGATTACTGATAAAGCCATATAAAAGAGACGCGCTTTCTGGTTTAAATCCAGCAAGCAAAGCCTTATATAAGGCAATAATTATCGGCAACTGAATAAGTAATGGAAGGCACCCAGAGAGGGGGCTGACTTTATGTTCCTTATAAAGCTGCATGATCGCTTGGGATTGGGCCGCAGCATCGTCTTTATATTTCTTTCTTAATTCTTCTACTTGCGGATTTAATTTCGCCAACGCTTGTTGGGATCTGGTGGTTTTTATTGAGAGGGGAGAAACAACCACTCGCACCAAAACAGTAGCCATGATAATTGCCAAACCGAAATCATTACCCAAAGAAGAGTAGAGAAATACTAAAAGATTAAATATTGGCCTTACTAAGGCTTCGTTAAAAATTGTGCCCATTTTTATGGAAGGTCAACTCGTGACTCGGTTAAGGGGTTACACCTTATAACACGCAGAACACTTTTGTATAAACCATAAAAAACTCCGTGGCGCTCAACGGCTAAAGCAGAATACTCGGAACAAGTTGGTTCAAACCTGCACCCCGACGGAGCCAACATTGGAAAGCTGGCCCAGAATACGTGGGACAATTTGTGGTATTTTCGAAATAGTTGAGCGATTGTGTGTTTCATTATTGGAGCCCTTTCTTAATTTCGCCAATAACCCTGCTAATTAATTTTCTTAGGTCATTTGCCCCGCTTTTTGGATCCGATTGAGCAATCACAACGACATCATAACTGTTTTTAAAATCTTCCACACTGGCTGATATTTCAGAAAACACACTTCTCTTAATCCTATTTCTTAGAACAGCTAGTGGAAACTTTTTCGCTGACACCGCGACCCCAAATCTTAATCTACCGGTTTTATTGGGAATAAACCTTATTGTCGCATCCTGGCCAGACAAAACTCTTCCAAAACGAAACGCGCGATCAAAATCCTTATCGCTGGTAATTCTGTATTTGCGCGCGAGAGCCACACTATACTGAGACCTTGCGGCGTCCTTTACGCCGGCGGCGTGTTAGGATGGCGCGGCCATTTTTTGTTCTTGATCGGCGCAAAAACCCGTGTGTTTTATTGCGCTTACCCTTCTTTGGCCTATAGCGGGTTGATTTCATAGTCTAGTTGGTGAGCTAGTCTGTTAAATTACTATGCGGACATAATACTATAAATCAACCGGCCTGGTCAACGTCGCCACACAACAAAACTTGGTGTGGTCAATATTTACTATCCACCGCGATGGGTATAGAGTTTCTTGCGATCGGCCACTTGTCCACTTTTTGTAAACACCCTGTCCACGATTGTCGTATTTCAACATCTTTCTTTTGATATCAATCGCCCCTATAATACGCCCATCGTATGCAAGAAAATACACCAATAAAAAACGAGGACTTGTGGAGCGCGGTTCTTGGTGAGATGGAGATTTCCTTGTCTAGAGCTAATTTTACAACTTGGTTTAAAAACACCCTTATCGTTTCTCGGGATCAAAACAGTGTTTTGGTTAGTGTCCCCAATGGATTTGTCCGCGAGTGGTTGGAAAATAAATTTAATAAACAAATTGTTGGATCCATCAGGAAGCTGGCTCCTGAAGTCAGGGAAGTGCGCTATATTATCGGACAACCCAAGATAGAGTTGGTCAGGCAAGATTTTTCAAGGAACTCGTTCGATCAGCGTATTGACGAGAGGGTCACTCTGGAACCAGACCAAGATGTTAATTCTGTTACACATTTAAATAAAAAGTATTCATTTGACTCATTTGTTGTCGGCTCAAACAATGAGCTAGCTCACGCCGCCGCAACCGCTGTGGCAAAAAATCCAGCCAAACTTTATAATCCATTATTTATTTACGGGGGAGTGGGGCTTGGTAAAACACACCTGATGCAGGCGATTGGAAACCAGGTCTCCGCCGAGCGTCCGGGGCAGAAGATTTTATACATTCCGGCGGAAAGGCTGACCGCGGATATTGTTGAGGCGGTTAGAATGAAAACAATAGAGGATTTAAAGAGACGGTACGGCCAATTAGATCTCCTACTTATTGATGACATACAGTTCATTGCGGGAAAGGAAAAAACACAAGATATTGTTTTTTCAATTTTCAACGAACTTCATATAAAAAACCGCCAAGTGCTTCTAACCTCGGATAGGCCGCCGCGCGCAATCGCAACCCTTGAAGAACGGTTGAGCTCCAGGTTTGAGGGAGGAATGATAACCGATGTTGGTTTGCCGGATTTTGAGACGCGTCTTGCTATCTTAAAGGCGAAGTGTGGCGAGTGGGGATACTCAGAAAATGATGATCTGTTAGCCTGTATCGCCACAAGTATCCAAAAGAACGTACGAGAGTTGGAGGGAGCGCTAAAAAGGGTTTATGCGTTTGCGCAGGTATATAACAAACTTCCTGATACCAAGGAGGTAAAAAATATTCTAGCCGCATATATGAGCGTCCCTTACCGAAAAACTTCTCCTCAGGCAATCCTTAAGGCGGTAGCCGATTTTTACAACATTCTACCGCCAGACCTGATGAAGCGCAGCCGAAAAAAAGAGGTTGTTAAACCGAGACAGGTTGCCATGTATCTGCTCCGTGAAGAAATCAAGCTTTCGTTTCCAGAAATAGGACAAAAACTTGGTGGCCGGGATCACTCCACAGTCATTCATGCGTGTGAAAAAATTAGGCGCGAGGAATCAGAGAACGAAAACCTTAAACAAGAGCTGGTTCTTATAAAAGAGAGGGTTTATTCCTCTTTTGATAAATAGTCTGCGTATCTTGTTGAAATGTTTGTGGAATAAGCGCGCATATCTTACGGATTATCTGGTGGCCAACCAAGTTTATAATTTATTGTCCATGACTTACCAACAAAATATTCTACTTATCAATATTACTCTTAACACAGCAGAAACTTTTTAAATCCTGGTTATTTATATTATTGAGGATGGTATAATCAACATATCAACATCCCTAATAATAGTAATAACCCATATTTATTTATTATGAATATTACAGTCGGACAAAACAATCTTCGCCGAGCACTCAATATAACCGAACGGGTTGTTTCTAGAAATACAACTCTGCCTATTCTTCAAAATGTAATTTTAAAAACAGAACAAGGGAGATTGCGGATCACTGCTACAAACTTAGAACTCGCGGTCACTGTCACTATTGGAGCAAAAATTGAGGAGGTTGGAGAAATTGCCATCCCTGGGAAAATACTAACAGAGCTCATGAACGCGCTAACAGGGGACACTGTCACCCTTATTACAAAACAAGAGACCCTAGCTATAACAACAGATGGCCAGGACACAAAAGTACTAGGGTCTAGTACAAAAGAATACCCCATAATCCCAAAAATTAGCGACGGAAACATTGTGATAGTTTCCGCCACCGCCCTAAAAAGATCATTGTCTGTGGCAATGGAGTCTGCGGCGGTCACGGACTCGCGTCCGGAATTAGCCGGAGTGTTTATGAGATGGGAAAAAGGTAAAATTATTTGCGCGGCTACGGACGGGTTCAGGCTTGTTGAACAAATAATTCCGGCAGTGGTTAAAGAGTCATTAAGCATAATTATTCCTCGGTCAACAGCTGCTGAAATTGTTAGAATTGTGAACGATGGGGATGAAACAATCACAATCAAGATAAATGAAAATCAAATGTCCGTTTCCGGGGACAATTATGAATTAATTTCTCGGTTAGTGGACGGCAAATACCCGGAATACCACAGGCTTATCCCAGACAAAGGACAGGCCCGGGTTCTTGTATCTTGTCAGGAGTTAGAAAAAAATATTAAACTTGCGGGATTGTTTTCTTCAAGTATTTCCGATATAACAGTTTCTTGTGAACAAGAAACATTGACGGTGGTTTCTCAAAACAGTGATCGGGGCGAAGCAAAAGCGACGGTGCCGGCGGTTTTAAAAGGGGACTCCTTCAGCCTATCCGTTAATTATAAATATCTACTAGATGGACTAAGGGCTGCAAACTCGGATAAAGTCATTCTTGAGTTTACAAGCACAACCGGCCCCCTTGTGGTTCGCCCAGCCGGAGACGAAAAATCAATTGTGTATCTTTTAATGCCGCTAAGAAAATAAAAACCAGCAGAATGTTTAAACCTCTTGGGTCCGCGCTGGAGAGACGAGCACAAAAATACGAATTTCAAAAAATGGTGCAAAAGGACGCACAGACGCTTTTATTTGCCGCTATGACACAAACAATTAAGGGGCTGATAAAACCGGGCGACATAAAATACGATGCCGCCAAAAAGGATATTACTCTCACCACACACCACCGGGCGGTTGCAAACGAGATTGCGCTAAGACTTGATGAGGTTTACGAATGTGCCAACAAGAGCGGGGTCGCAGTTTCAAGAATATTGATTACTGTGGAGTAGGAATAACCGATTTTACCGCCCACTCCCAGTTTGTAAATTGTTGATCCTTTGATGGGTCCTGCGGGATTTGTCCAGTCGGGTCTTCACGGTCTACAAAATAAAGAATACTGTGAACTTCGTTCATGGATGTGATTGGGGAGGTGTATACATACGAGCCATTCAGCATTGGTTTAGATGAACTCGAGGGCTCTGGTTGGGGAAATGATTCTTGTGGCACTTTTAACAGCGCCTTGGTCATAAATTCGTGCCACAGGGGCCCTGCGGCACTTATACCAGCCCCAGCCGCAGTCATAGACTGGTTTCTATTGTTTCCAACCCAAACGCCTGTAACAATAGAGGGTGTATAGCCGACGACCCACGCATCACGATTTTCTTGAGTTGTTCCGGTTTTTGCCGCAACCTCTCTTCCTGGAAAATAAAGAGCGCTTGATGGACCAAACACCGGAGTTCTTGCCGAATTATCCGACAGAACACTTGAGATCATGCGAGCAACCCCCGAATCTATAGCCCGAGAATCATTTTTTACCCGCTCTTCTAAAACCGTTCCGTCCGCACGCTCAATCCTTTGGATGAACTCCCAGGGGTTTCTGACACCATCATTTGCAAACACGCCGTAAGCGGAAGTTAGGTCTACCAGTTTCACTTCGGCACCGCCCAAAACGAGCGACAACCCAAAACGTGATCTGTCGCCCAAAGTCGTTATTCCCATGCGTTCTGCCGTGTCCGCCACCGTTTGAACACCTGCCAAATACAGCGTTTTTACGGACGGGATATTTAGGGATTGTGACAACGATTGGCGCAGAGTCACTGGACCGCGATATTGACCGTCATAGTTTTTTGGATGATAACAGTCTTGGCCGTACACATCTTTAGATTGATTACCATCCGGGCTGCATAGAGGATTAAATTCAGTCTTAACATCAAAGAGTATGGTTGTATCCGGATAACCCTTGTTAAATAATTCCGCGTAAGCAAAAGGCTTAAAAGCTGATCCTGGTTGGCGGTTTGCCAGAGCGACGTTGAAATTCCCCTCATTAGAGGTGTCAAAATAATCAGCAGATCCGACCAGCGCTAAAACATCCCCAGTCTTGGGATCAATAGAAACAAGCGCTGTATTAGAGGCTTTGTATCTTTCTTTGTTTATTTTTGCGTACTTAGCAATAATATCCTCCGCACTTGTTTGTAAGTCGGCGTCCAGTGTGGTTATTATTTTTAATCCACTACCTTCAACAAATGCTTCACCGTATTTTTCGGTAACATATTCTTTGGCCATAATCACAAAATGGGGGGCGCCTAGTTTAGACGGCTCTTGTCCAAATAAAACGACCTCTGTTTGGGAGACAGCATATTCCGTGTCAGTAATTAAATCTAAATCATGCATTCTTTCAAGGATGTAATTTTTCCGGCTCGTCAGTTCATTAAGATGGCTTCCGAATGGTGATAAATAAGATGGCCGGTTTGGTAACGCGGCGAGGGTGGCGGCTTGAGCCAGGGTTAAATCTTTTGCGGGTTTTTTAAAGAATGTCCGGCTCGCGGACTCAATCCCATAGGCGTTGGATCCGTAAGGAATCTGATTTAAATACATACTTAAAATCTCGTCTTTACTAAACGCGCGCTCAATTTCTATTGCCAACATAATTTCACGAAGCTTTCTGGCGATAGTCTGTTGATCTCCAAACAAAGCCTTTTTTACAAGTTGTTGAGTTATTGTTGATCCGCCGCCCTCAATTCCACCACTTGATATTCCACGGAATACAGCACGGGCAATACCTCGCAGGTCAAAACCGCGATGTTCGTAGAATCGAGCATCTTCTGCGGCGATAGTCGCCTTTTTAATAGTGTCCGGTATCTGGTCGGCCGGTATAACCGTTCGGCGTTCCTCGTTATAAATGTCGTAAAGGAGAATTTCTCCGGTTCGATCATAAATTTTCGTGGATTCCTGTACATGTCGTGTGGCCACAGTTTTGGGGTCGGGGAGAGTAAGCCGTAGATAAATAACAAAAATAAAAAGGCCGATCGCGATGACGGCTAATAATAACGCAAACAGTACAGCTAGCCCACGCAAAGTGTGTGCCCTGGACGAGATATTTTTACGGAGACGGTTCAGAACGTCCATATTATTACCCGGAGCCTTAATAATGCCACAAAAACCCCTTGTTTACAAGATTTTTGTATCAAGCTATGATTGCTATGTTAATTTACAGAGACTATAAAGATGAACCCAAAAGAAGCACAAAAGATTTTAGATCGAAGGGTGTTAGGATTCTTCCCCAACAAAGAGGAAGTTTTGGGTCGGCTTGCTTCGGAGAAACAACTTTCGTTTTATTTAGGGATCGACCCCACTGGTCCCTCGCTTCACCTTGGCCACACCGTCCCAGCACTACTCCTTAAAAGTATTGGAGCCTTGGGTCATCGCATTATTATTCTTATCGGCGATTTTACCGCGCGAATAGGTGACCCAGATAAAAGTTCAGCGCGGCAGCAGCTGTCAGCCGAAGAGGTCGCTGAGCACATGAAAAATTATGAAGGGCAGCTTAAAAAAATATTCGGCGATGTGTCTTACGAAGTTCGCCATAACCAAGATTGGTTGGGGTTGCTAAACCTTACTGACGTTATAGATTTAACTAGCAAGGCAACGGTCCAGCAGATGATGATCAGGGATATGTTTCAGGAGCGCGTTAAAAATGATAAACCGGTTTATGTTCACGAACTTTTATACCCGCTTCTTCAAGGCTATGATTCCGTTGCAATGGATGTTGACGGAGAAGTTGGCGGTAATGATCAAACATTCAACATGCTTGTCGGCAGAGACCTTCTTAGAGAGTACCGCGGAAAGGATAAAATCGTTCTGGCGACCCGTCTTTTAGTGGACGCTGCTAGTGGAAAGAAGGTTAGCAAGACCGAGGGGGGCATGATTTCTTTGGACGATTCTCCAGGCGTTATATTCCAAAAAATAAGCAACACCGTCCCAAATGAAATGATTAAGACGGTGTTTGAATTGTGCACCGAAGTTGAGATTCAAGAAATTGAATCCAGAGAAAGACGGGCCCAAGAAGAGGGGGATTATAAGTCTTGGAACAAGGAGCTTGCTTACAAGATCGTTAATATGTATCACGGAGAATCCGCCGCGCACCAAGCTCTTGAAAATTATGAATCATTGGCGTCCGGCAAAATTCCGGAAGAGATAAAAGAAATCCGAGGTTCTTTTGGAAATGATGCCACCTTGGCGGATGTCCTTTTTGAGACCGGTCTCATTTCGTCTAAGTCAGAAGCTAAGCGATTGATTGAGCAGGGGGCGGTTAAAGTAAACAATATTCAAATAAAAAATGTTTTTGATCCAGCCAACCTATCAGGAGGGGACATAATTAAGGTTGGGACGGGTACCGTAGTTAAATACATGAATTAATAAAACACCCCGCACAGTGCGGGGTGTTTTATTAATTGCTATTCAACAGGTTCTTCCTCTTCTTCGGATTTCTCCTCATCTTTCTTATCATCGTCACCGTCCTCTTCATCTTCATCTTTTCCCCAATCTTCCTCTTCTTCTGCTTCCTCAAGCTTAACCTGCCGATCCAACAACTCATCCTCAAGTAAAGCGAATTTGTCCGCCATGCGAAAATATTTACGTACCATGCGGTGGCCAGCGAAAAACGGTGGACCCCGAACGTAATACGCAGTGATTAAGGGGATGTACCGCCCGAACCCCCATTTGTTTGCTTATTGTATTTACCGCTCAACGAAAGTCAATATTTAACGGTGGATAGTTTTGAAACAAGTACTAATCTCCGGAGGCGCTTGCGCATATAGCTACCGCCAGGGCATCTGCGGCGTCATCTGGGTGGATAGGTTCTTTAATGCCCAAGATCATGCGAACCATTGATTCAACTTGGCCTTTTTGCGCCCGGCCGTATCCGGATACGGCCTGCTTAACTTGTTGGGGAGTAAATTCTGAAACATTGATTGAGTGCTGGGCAAGAATCAGTAATATCGCGCCCCTCATTTCACTGACCGCCATGCCGGTTGTGCGGTTGGTGGTAAAAAAAAGTTTTTCAATTCCAGCCTTGATTGGTCGGTGCCTTTTTATTATGGCAGCCAAATTTATGGCCGTTGCCATAAGATCCTGTGCCCGATCCTTTCCTGGATTAGAAATTATCCCGTATTCAAGAGCCTTCATTTTTGATCCAGCCACCGAAATAACGCCAAACCCGATGCGGGTTGTTCCGGGATCAATTCCAAGAATAATCATAGTCCATTAATATTAGTTGTAACGGTTTGAACATCATCCATATCATCAAGCGCCTCAAGTAAAACCAGATTTGCTTTGCGAAAGTCCACGGGTATTTCAATTGGTTCAGCGCGAAGCATCCAGTTTAGTGAGCCCTCCGCCACAACCTTGGCGCCGTGGCTTGAAAGGAGTGTTCTTAGTTCAGCGATGGTTCTATTACGATTATCGGTAATGGCGCTTATAATAATTGCGGTTCCGCCGGGCCCAAGCGCTTCAATTCTTATTTCATCCAGCAGAGCCTGGCTCTTATCTGTTATTCTTTGGATCGCCCTATCAATATTATCTAACGGCATATTGGCGGCGCGCGCCTGATCAATAGCCGCCTTGAGGCGCATGTTTGTTTTGGGGTCGGGGTTGCCTTTTGCCGCGATCGTTATCAATCTTGCCAGTTTTCCAAAAATAGCCGAACGCTTTTGATCGGAGATTGCTTTTTTATGCTTGATTTGTGACCACTTTGAATGACCCGACACCGTTTAAAAGTTGAAAGTTAAATCGTCTTTAGGTTTGATGCCTAAATGTAGCATTCCGTCGCGCGTAATAACGCGACCTTTTGATGTGCGAGCCAGGAAGCCTAAACGCATAAGATAAGGTTCGTAGACATCTTCTATAGTCCCTTCTTCTTCGGACAGGGCCGCCGCGACGGATTTAAGCCCCACGGGTCCGCCCTCAAACTTTTCAGCGATCAACCTGAGGATTTGGCGATCAGTCTCCTCAAGTCCAGCCTGATCGATCTCAAGCATTGCCAGGGCGTCTTTAGCGACGGGCGCGGTTATCTTGGGGGCGTTATGCACCTGCGCAAAGTCGCGCACGCGTTTTAAGAGTCGGTTGGCGACGCGGGGGGTGTAGCGCGAAGATGAGGCGATTGCCAGGCTAGCCTCCGGGTCAAGCTTAACGTCCAGGCGCTTTGCGGATTGGCCGATTATTCTCTGGATATCGTCTACGGTATAAAAATCAAGCCGATAATTTGCTCCAAAGCGTGAGCGGAACGGAGAGGATAGGGAGGAGATCTTGGTTGTGGCGGCGATAAGGGTAAAGCGAGGGAGATCTATTTGAAGGGTTTTAGCCGATGTCCCTTTTCCAATAATTATATCCAATTTAAAGTTTTCCATTGCCGGATAAATAATCTCCTCAACGGATTTATTTAGGCGGTGGACCTCGTCTATAAACAACACGTCTCCATCTCCCATGCTAGTCAATATTGACCCGACATCACCCGCTTTCTCCAGGGCGGTGCCGGAGGTTATCTTTATGTTTGCGCCCAGCTCCTTGGCCACAAGGTAGGCGAGCGTGGTCTTGCCCAAGCCCGAGGGGCCATGAAAGAGCAGGTGCTCTATCGGTTCTTTACGTTTTCTGGCAGCGCCAATGAGTATGGCCAGGTTATCCTTTACTTGTTGTTGGCCTATGTACTCTTCAAAAGCTCTGGGGCGCAGGGCATGATCAAGAACCTGGTCTTCAAGGACCTCCGCCGGAACCGTTTCTGTGATCTTGACATTCATATTCTTTTAGATTACAATAATAACATAATCCCGTCATTAAGGCACGGGTGTATATTTTGTACCGTTTTTGTCCCTAGGACCTTTATAATCTGCAGGCAATTGGACCCACTTGTTCACCCAAGGCCGGTTCAATCGGGGTACTCTCTAAGACGGATAGTCCGGTTTCGACTGGTCTACTCCTCGGAATTATCCTGCCCCATTTTCTCTATGAAATTGGGTTTTGCCTGCAGGTTATAAAGGTTCTTTTATTTTGTCACGACTTACATGCCCAAGACACGGCGAATCTCTTCAAGCGACGTGACACCGCTCAAAAGTTTAAGGTAGCCGTCTTGGAGCATGGTGACCATCCCTTCTTTAACCGCCTGGTCTCTCATTTCCGAAATAGCGGGGGAAGAAAGGATTAATTTTTCCATTTCTTTTGTTACCACGAACACTTCGTAAACGCCGATACGGCCCCGGTAGCCGGTCTCGTTGCATTCACCACAGCCTTTAGGCAGATAAACACGCGTTTTGTCGGTTACTTCCCTTAAACTGAATCTATCGCGGATTGGATTGACTGAATCCTGAACAATTTTTAACTCATCTCCCGAAAGATTAGAGTCCTGTTTGCACTTCTCGCACAGCCTTCGTAGAAGTCGCTGTCCCATGGCCAGGGTAAGCGCTGGTGCTATCGTTTCAGAGCGAACACCCAAATCAATCAGGCGGGGAACGGTGCCAGCTGCGTCGTTGGTGTGTATGGTTGAGAAAACAAGGTGTCCTGTAAGAGCGGCGTTCATTGCAATCTCCGCCGTTTCACGGTCGCGGATTTCACCCACAAGAATGACATCCGGATCTTGGCGGACGATAGAGCGCAGGCCGTCTGCAAAATCGTAGCCCTTGTCCGGTTCAACTTGTGTTTGGGAGATGCCAGCAACATGATATTCAATTGGGTCCTCAATGGTAATAATTTTAGTATCTTTAGCATTCAGGAATTGAACAAGAGAATAAAGGGTAGTGGTTTTACCTGATCCGGTCGGACCAGTAGTTAAAATTGCCCCGGTCGGTTTTTGAATCTGTGTTTTTACAACCTCAAGCACATCTGATCTCATTCCCAAGTCCTCAAGCTTTGTTCTTATTGTTCTCGGATCCAACAGACGCATGACCGTCGTTTCTCCGTATTCGCTTGGCAGAACCGACACGCGAACTTCAGTGGACGTTTCGCCTTGTCTAATAGTAAACCTGCCGTCCTGCGCGGTGGTGTGTATGTTTAATTTTAACTTTGACAGAATTTTAATGCGATTGAGGGTTTTTTTGTAAGATCCGGTATCAAGATTTGTAATATCCTGAAGAAGTCCATCTAGCCGATAGCGCAGACGAGTGTCCTCTCGCTCCGGCTCAAAGTGTACATCCGAAGCCTCCATTTTTATTGCTCCGGCGACGAGGGTGTCCAGGAGTTCTGTTGCGGAAGCTTTGGAAACACTCGTGCGCAGATCGGCCAAGTTGGTTACTTTCTCTTGTATGGCGGCAAGAGTTCTTTCCTCAAGTTCAATTGCACCGACCTCAAATTCTTCCGCCTTGGCGACATTTTTATAGCGTTCCCATATTTTTGCCAGACTTTCAGGTCCGGACATCACCTGTATCACCTCAAAACCGCGATGTGTCAGCGCGTTGATGACTTCTTTTGTTTCCGGAGTCTCCGGATCCAGCACAGTAACGGTTAGTTTGTTTTTCTCCCTGTAGATTGCCGCGATGCCGGCCTTTCTGGCCGTAGCTTCGTCAATAAGCGTTAAAACCTCGGAACCTATCGGTATGTTGCGTAAGTTTGAAAAGGGAAGTCCTAGTGTTTTAGCTTTTTCTTCAGTTGTTTCCTCAACTCGCTTAGATTCAATATCAGCCAGCTTTTCCTCAAGAGCTTTTTCAAGAGACTGTGGCTTATTAACTTGCTTTGTTTTGATTTGTGCGTCTGTCATTTCAAGGTTACTTCTTATATATTTTCACCTTGAATGAACGCCGTGTCTTTGTAAAGAAAAAATGTGGATAATTTAACTCAGCTTAATTTGGGATGCTCGTATGGGTTTTTTCATGAGCATGGTTGCGACTCGCTGGAACTTGGCTGGGTTTCCGGTTGTAAGATATTTTACGGTTCCGACGGCATTAGCACGGAGCCTTATTCCGCCAGTGTTCAATATTCGCCTGGCCTGTTTGGCTATGGCCAGATTTCCGTCAACAAGTGAAACATTTTTTCCTAGATATCCGCGGATCTGGCTTTTTAGAAACGGATAGTGTGTGCAACCAAGCACAATCTGATCCGCACCGGAGTTTTTTATGCTCGCCAGGTAGCGTTCAAGGAGGGGTTTAATCTGCCGGGATTGCCAGCCGCCTTTCTCAACGGCATCCTCAAGTCCCGCACATCCGACACGTAGCACCTTAATGTTTCCGGCGAACCTTTTAATAAGTTCAGTAACGGTTTTACTTTTTGCGGTAGCGGGGGTCGCAATTAGTCCGATTATTCCGCTTTTGGTAACTTTTGCCGCCGGCTTGATTGCGGGTTCTGTTCCCACGATTGGGACGGAGAAGTTAGTCCTTAAATATTTAATAGCGTAGCAAGTAGCGGTGTTGCATGCTACCACAACAAGTTTGGCCCCATTATTAACGAAAAACCTCATAATTTTGCCGGCGCGGCCCTGGAGCTGTTTGGTTGCCTTTTCTCCATAAGGCACAAACGCCTGATCAGCCAGAAAAATAAACCTCTCTTTTGGCATAAGTTTTTTGAGTTCTAGCAGAACACTTAAGCCACCCACGCCGGAGTCAAAAACACCTATTGGATCATGCCCCTTGACTTTTCTAGTCGTCATTTGGTAATATTATAGCAGAAAGGTCCGCATACGCGGGCCTCGTGTTTTAAGAAGACACGGTTAAGGGGTATACTATAAAAGAATTTTCTTGCCATGATAGACATTAAACAATTTCTTTCAGCGGTTCGCCAGATTGCCGATGAAAAGGGCATTCCCGAGGAAAGCATTATTGATACGATAGAAGCCGCCATTGCCGCGGCCTATAAGCGTGATTACGGGAAAAAGGGGCAAATTGTTCGTGCAAAGCTTGATCCTCAATCTGGTGCTACCATCATTACACAAATCCACTATGTTGTGGAAGGTGTAGATGAAGAGGGCTATATTACCGGAGACCTGCCGGCGCATTTTCTTGAGGAAAGACCGGAATTCCATGAGCCGGAAGTCCGACGCTCCGCACAAGAAATCCAAACCGGGGAATCCAAAGAAGACGGCCAGCTCAAAATAAAATTCAATCCTGAAAAGCACATAACTCTGGAAGAGGCGCGAAAATCAAAGTCAGATGCTGAAGTGGGGGATGAAATTGTAACCCGCCTTGAGCCGCAGACTGAATTCGGGCGCATTGCCGCCCAGACCGCGAAACAGGTTGTTATCCAGCGGTTGCGTGAGGCTGAACGCGGCGTTGTGCTCGCCGAATTTAAGGGTCGTGAGGGACAAGTTGTAAGCGGAGCGGTCCAGCGCCGCGAAGGCGGAATCGTATTTGTTGATCTCGGCCGCACAAACGGCCTTCTTGTGCCCGCCGAGCAAATGCCGACCGAAAACTATCGCATCGGACAGCGCTTGCGATTCGTAATCCTGCGCGTTGAAGAAACTTCGCGCGGACCGGTTATTGTTTTGTCGCGAGCCCATCCATCTCTTGTTCAAGAATTGTTCCGGATTGAAGTTCCAGAGATAGACAACGGAGCAGTCCTGATTAAGGGTATTGCCCGCGAGCCTGGCTCACGCACCAAGATTGCCGTAGCTTCGTCTGACGAAAACGTAGATCCAATCGGCGCACTTGTCGGCCAGAAGGGCGTGCGCGTGCAGACGGTTATTAACGAATTAGGCGGAGAAAAGATTGATATTATTATGTGGGATAATGCCGTTGAAAAATATATTGCCAACGCGCTTTCTCCGGCCAAAATCATGGAAGTTAAAGTTGTTGATGCCGACTCAAGGGTTGCCCTGGCTGAAGTTTCTGACGACCAGTTTTCTCTTGCAATCGGCCGCCAAGGCCAGAACGTGCGCCTTGCCGCCAAACTGACAGGTTGGAAAATAGATGTCCGTTCTCCTAAAGAAAACCTCGCTTTTGAGCAAGCGGAACCGAAAGAAGGTTCTGAAAAGAGTGAAGCTGGCGAAGTTTCTGCTGAAGAACCCGTTAAGGAATAATTACAACTCGCATGCAGGCAACAATAAAAGAACTAAAAACCGGCAGTCTTCAGCTTACTGTGGAGCTTAACCGCGAGGATCTTGTCCCTTATGTATCTCAAGCTGAAAAAGAACTTGCATCTCAAGTCCAAATTGACGGGTTTCGTCCCGGCAAGGTTCCGGTGGAAGAAGTTCGCAAGCGCCTAGATAAAGAAACCGTCCGACAGACAGCCCTTGAGATTGCTTTAGAAAAAAGCCTAAGCCTTGCGCTGGCTGAAAAAAAGATTGAAGCCAGGAAGGTGGCCGATCTAAAAATAGAAGAAAACAATGCCGACAAGCTAAGCTACACTATAACTGTTCATCCGTTTCCTGACATCAAATCAATTCCAGAATTAGCCAGTGTGAGCGTGGAAAGAAAACCAGTTGAAGTAACCCAAAAGGAAATGGAAGATGCGCTTGAAGTTATTCGCGGATCGCGTTCGAGATTTATTGCCAAAGAGGGACCGGCAGAATCGGGGGATAGGGTGGAAGTTGATTTTTCCGTCCGTCTTGATGGAAAGGTAATTGACGGTGGTGAATCCAAAAACCACCCGCTTATCATTGGCGGCAAAAGCTTTTTGCCCGGTTTTGAGGAAGCGTTAGTCGGATTGAAAGCCGGTGAAGAAAAAGAATTTGCGCTTCAAGTTCCGGCAGACTATTTCCACAAACCGATTGCTGGAAAGTCGCTTCGGGCGTCCGTAACGGTAAAGTCAGTTCAAAAGGTTGAAAAACCGGAACTGACTGATGATTTTGCAAAAACACTCGGATCTTTTAATGGTTTAGAAGATATCCGTGAGCGAGTTAGGGGCGGAATCAAGGAAGAAAAGTCAGTAAAAGAGCGTCAGCGCGTGAGACTGGCCATATTAGATTCTCTGACTGAAAAAGCGGACATAACCGTTTCTGATTCCGCTATTAACGATCAACTTGACGGAATGCTTGATGACTTTGATCGTGACCTGCACTCACGCGGATTAGAACTTGGCATATATCTGGCTCATCTCGGCAAAACCCAGGACGATATTAAAAAAGACTGGCGCAAGGATGCGGAAAAACAGGTTAAGATTGCCGCCGTTCTCCATAAAATAACCAAAGATAATAATATCTCTGCTTCTGCTACGGAAGTTGATGCTGAATTGGCACAAGCCGTTCAATCAGCCGCCGCCGGCGGACAGCTTACTCCTAATCAAATTGATCTTGGTGCTTTGCGCCGCTCTGTTTCGGACAGAATTGTTACTGAAAAGACCCTCCTATTTATTGAGAACGTCTGCGTTAAGGCCTAGTCCTAAATTGTTATGCGAGAGATTTATCTAGATCATGCCGCCGCCGCGCCGGTTGACCCGGCGGTTACTCGCGAAGTTATTCGCGGGATTAAGATTGTCGGTAATCCATCCTCGTTTAATGATGCCGGACGGAACGCGGCAAAAGAACTTCTAGTAGCCCGCCAGAAGGTGGCGCGATTTCTGAATGCGAGACCTGATGAAATTGTTTTTACTGCTTCAGGCTCTGAATCAAACTCACTCGCCGTTTTTGGTTCGGTGAATGCCTCAGGAGTTGCTAGGGGAGAAATTGTTAGCCAGCCCACCGAGCACCTCTCCGTTCTTGAGCCAATCGGACGACTCAACAGACTTGGTTACAAAGTAAAAATGGCTAGTGTTGATAGGGATGGTATTGTGAGCACTGCGGATGTTGTAAAACTTATAACATCAAAAACAATCTTAGTTTCGGTTATGTATGCAAATAATGAAATCGGGACAATACAACCGATTGCTGAAATTGGGAAAGCTATCAGGGATTTTAGAAAAAAATCGGGGTCCATCTATCCACTTTTTCACATAGACGCATGCCAAGCCGCACCATTCCTTTCTGTGGACGTGCAAAACCTTAATGTTGACCTGCTCACATTTAACGGCTCCAAAATCTACGGTCCGCGGGGGATAGGCATTTTATACGTTCGCCGCGGGGTTGCGCTTGAACCGCTCATTTTGGGTGGCAGCCAGGAGCGTGGCCGCCGTGCGGGCACTGAAAACCTGCCCACGATTTTAGGGCTGGCAAAAGTAGTTTCACTTATTAACCCCAAGCGAGATAATAAAAAAATATCTACTCTGCGCGATTACTTTTTTAGCCAACTAACAAAAATTCTTCCAGAAGCTAGAATCAACGGCGCAATGGGGGACAAACGGTTAGCAAACAATGTTAATATTTCAATTCCTTATGCCGACAGTGAGAGACTTCTGTTGGAATTGGATAAATACGGAATACGCGCCGGTAGCGGTTCCGCCTGCACTGCTCACTCTGTTGAACCGTCGCACGTACTCAAAGCAATCGGAGTTAAACCACCTTATCTTGACGGGGCGTTAAGGTTTTCATTGGGGAGACGGACAAAAAAGGAGGATATGGGTAACCTTCTAAGAAAACTATCTCAAATCATAAAATTATTAAAGAAGCGATATCCCAAATCTGATTTTATAGAGTAGCTCCTAAAACTACTGGCCAACTGTTGGTTGCAAATTACTACCGCTTCTTATAGCCAGGTCCGTATTGACTAAGTTTGGCTCCGGTATAGCGGTGGTGCACCACTGCATTTCACCAGAACTAGTGACTATGTCTTTCGGGCACGCTTTTTGGGCGTTTCTCCTGCATGAACGGCTCACCAAAACTGTTCCCCCTATCGATAAAAATCAAGGTTGGTATAACAGCAGTATGGCCAGTAGTTTTAAGAGCTGAGCCGATCTTAGCAAACTAACAAAGAGAGGGTCAATTTTTATGTGGAAGAAGTGTGGATAATAAGTTTATTTGTGCGCCCGGTAGGATTCGAACCTACGACCGTTTGCTTAAGAGGCAACTGCTCTACCAACTGAGCTACGGGCGCGTTTACATATTTGTTTTGCTTGTGTCCCTTCGTGGAATCCCTCTCGTGATGGAGGGAATCGGCTTCGCCTCTCAACGTTGCCGTCGCAACGTCTCGGGCTAGCCACCGCCTCGCCAGTTCTGCCTGCTGGCATAACATGGCTCCGGCGTTCTCTTCCCTCACGCACGCCAAGCAGTTGGCGTGCTCGGATCCACTTCGCTTCGCTTGTGTCCCCGGAGGGAATCGAACCCCCATCAACAGCTTCGAAGGCTGCTACTTTATCCGTTAAGCTACGGGGACTTTATTACTCTGGGAACGCGGATACTGTACCAGAAAATGTTGGTTCTTTCAAGAATAAAACCCCCGCAAGGGGGTTTTATTCTGCGCTTTACAGCGCGAGCACCTCGATCGTCAGAGTCCGGCGTCCGAACTTCAGAGCGGCTTCACGGCTGGTCATCCAGACGTCTACGTTGGTCTGGTACCGCTTGTTCATACGGTCTTCAACCACGAAGATCTTGTTTCCGAATAATTCCGGAATCTTGATGGCCGTACCGAAAGGCAAGAAGTTGGTAGCCACGATACCATCACGCACGTAGGTACCCTTAGCGGTGATAAACGGGGAATCGTCGGTCTGGTCCGGAGTAGACGAATACGCGCTCACGCTTACGGTGTACTTACGGCTAGCGATCTTGGAGGCAAAAGCCTTAGTCGCGGGCGACTTGGTCGCCATAACGGTATTTCCTTGAATCGTAGCAATCGGGCTGGAATCAGTTTGGCTTTTATCGTTCTGCCAAGCCGAAGCGATATACTGGGACGCGGATGTTAAGGTGCTGTCCTCATTAGAACCGTTTAACCAGTCCATGAGGCCTGCCGAGGCCGGCGTAGCCGTAACCAGGGACAAGAACACTGCAACAATTGCGATCCATTTGATGTTTTTCATAGGTCACAATCGGGAAGGGTTAGGGGCGGTTTGAGTAACAAAAAAGGCTTATAAAGCCTGTTTCGTTATCCGTATCCCTATCTCCAGATTGTGACTACAGTATAGCAAACCCCACCCGAAAAGTCAATGGTTATACAATATAAGTCCAAAAGCGTCAATAAAACGGCCTTTTCAGCCGTTTTATTGGAAACCTCATAATAAACCTGATTGTGGAGCGGGTAGGGGGAATCGGACCCCCATCTCAAACTTGGCAAGCTTGCGTTCTACCATTGAACCATACCCGCAACAAGGGCTATTTTATATGTTTTGAGCAATTTTTTCAAGTTCTAATGCGTGTAAGCGTAGATGATCTTGATATAGCTCAATCCACTTAAGTATTCGTTCCTTAAGGGCTCTACTACTAACCACAAGGGTGCACACCCCATAAGAGAGACGCTTTGTTGGGTGCCTACCTTTTATGTATATTGATTTCTTGAACTGGCTAAGTGAAACCCCGGTTGCCCTACTCCAAAAGTTCTTTTGGACGGAATCTATGAGGTCAGGATATAGTAGAAGCCATGCTGATATTTTTTCGGGAGATATTTCAAGCGCTCGAGTTAGAAATAAGTTAAAAATACGAATCATTTCAGGTTCGCTGTTCCCAAGCCTCACCACGCTTGATTTTGGTTGTTTTTCTCCTTCTCCCCAATACAACATAATTCCCGCTAAGAAGAGGGGATCATTCTTAAGTTTTTCAAAATCGCGTATTCCTGCTATCCGATATTCTTCATGTTTTCGTTTCCAACGTTCTTTATTTGCGCGCACCATCAGTTCTAGACTCCTAGCGTTTTTAAAAGATACTTGGGCAGAAAGGCGATCTCTTATTTCTATTGACCATGGCTGATTTTTGAACCAGCTTGCTAGGGTTGCTGTTGGTATACCAAGTTCGCGATTTATCTGCTTGTAGCTTAACCCGCTTTTACGTAATTCCACGGCTTTTTCTTTGTTTTTATTCATATGTGGATAGTTACCGAAGTCACATATTCCAGTATATAGATTTAGTATAACACGGGGGTTCAACTTTTGTGGAGAAAAGAGTGGATAACACAAAAACACCCCGATTAACGGGATGTTTTTGTGTTGTGCCGCGGGAGGGAATTGAACCCCCGACGCCAGCCTCTTCAGGGCTGCGCTCTACCACTGAGCTACCGCGGCAGTGCTACTCGCAGTGGGCGGTAGAGGACTCGAACCTCTGACCCTCGTCACGTCAAGACGATGCTCTACCAACTGAGCTAACCGCCCTCTCGGCGAAGGTTCCAATAAGATCGCCCGCGAGGGGCCCCGAAAGCAATATCCCTCAAGCTTCCGAGAGAACTTTCGGGGACACGCGTCGGCGATCATTGGAATCGCTGTCTTAAAGACATGTGCGCGGGAGAGGATTTGAACCTCCAAGCCCTTGCGGGCGCTACCACCTCAAGGTAGTGCGTCTGCCAGTTTCGCCACCCGCGCATAAAGCCGGAGTCTTTACTCCTGGCTACCTGGTTCAGGCGCTTCCGGGGCGGCCTCCGCCTGCTTCTCCACCGCTTCAAGCTGTTTTGTTTTGCGGCGGATTTCCTTTTGAGATTTCTCCCGGAGATATCCCAGTTTAGCACGTCGGACGCGAGATTTCTTCACAACCTCTATTTTTTCTATGGACGGGAGACGCAGGGGGATGGTCTTTTCAACACCATAACCGCCGGCAGATTTGCGGACCGTGATTGTGGCACCGGCTTCGTTGCCGTGCTTTCGTGAAATCACGATGCCTTCAAAAATCTGGTTTTTGGCTTTATCTTTTTCTTTTAGTTTCTGGTGTACGCGAACAGTCCAACCAACGCGAATATCAGCAAAGCGACTTGCCGGAGCGTACTGGTTTGCGAAAACGGTTAATTTATCCATAAAGTCAGTAGGGTTAGATAGCAGGGGACATTCTAGCGCAAAAGGGCTACCTTGTCTACCCCTTACGATCCTGTTCTAAGTTCTGTAAAACGAGGCTTAGTTCCGAGGGCAGGTCCGCTTCCAACGCTAAACCTTGCCCGTTTTGTCCCGGAAGCTTTAATTTCCACGCGTGGAGAAATAGCCGGTGAAGCCCTTCGGGGAGATACTTTTTTGAGGCGTAAAGCTTGTCGCCGGCCAGGGGACAGCCGATATGTTTGAGGTGGACGCGAATCTGATGCGTGCGTCCCGTGCGGGGCATGACTCTTATGAGGGTGTAGTCTTTGTAATGTTGTACTACCTCGTAGTCCGTGACGGCATCTCGGACAACGAGTTCTTTTTTCCCTTTAATCTGGGTGGTCTGTTTTGTGCCGAGTTTTCCCAGCGGAGCGTCAATAGTGCCCCTGTCTTCTTTGGGTTGCCCGTGAACCAGTGCCAAGTATTCCTTTTTTATTTGATGCGTTTGGAACAGGTTTTTTAAATGATCAAAACTTTTTTGATTTTTAGCAATCAGCATGAGGCCTGAAGTTTCTTTATCTAGGCGGTGCACGATGCCCGGCCGCAGGTTGATTCCCTGCCTGCCGGCAGGCAGGTCTCCGACACCTTCCAGGTACGGGTAGTTCTTTAAAAGAATATCCGCGAGAGTTTCCTGGGGATCGGTCGGGCTTACTTTATGAACCGCCAAACCAGCCGGCTTGTTTATAGCAAGGATAGAATCATCCTCATAGATAATTGATATAGACATTGTGGTTAACTCTATCATTAGACATTAGATTTCGTTGTAAAACAATAGATTCCATGTAAGAATGGCGCTTACAAAAGGAGCGTCCAATGGAAGGCAAAGGCTTTGACCCCGCGCAGGAGATTGAGCGTGCTACGGGTGTTCGTGTGGTCGCGAATCCCTCGGAGGAGGTGATCCTTGCCGCACTTTCGAGTGGAGAAAGGAAATGGCAACAAGACGACGAGGGGCCCTACTGGTCTTGTCCGCAATGTGGAAGCAAAGAGCGGGTTCGGATCCACTCCTGCGGAAGTTGTTCCTACAGACCCGCAACCGAAGAGGATGAGGAGTAGGAGACCCTCAATCTCTGTGTCGTGTACGCTTACGGCCCTGGAATCGGATTCCCGGGCCTTTTAATTAAACCCACCTACTTATTATTTAGTAACTGCGCCTGCAAAAAGACGAATTGCTGGGCGGTTTTCCTTCTTGTAGATTATTCTAACTCCGAGGAGTTCTTTACAGTGCTTGCAAGATAAGTTTTTACCTCTCGGTACGTTATCAATAATGCGATCAATATAAAGCCGCTTTAAAATACCCGGCCCGTCTTTTTGGTATTGAAAAAGATGAGTTGAGCACTTGGCACAGCTAAGTTTTAGAATCTTTGCTCTTCCACCGCGCGCCTTCCGGTATTTGTCGTTTTTGAGTTTCACTTTTGTTGATCTATTCTTTAATACCTACAATCATAATACTCATTGGTATGGAGAGGCGATATGCTAGGTGAGGATATTGTTGAGTGAGTTCCCGGGACGGCCTTGGTTCAACAATTTTTGCGATATGAAAACCCGCTGTTGTAATAGGTGAGGTTAAATCTTCAAGAGTCCAGTGGTGGTCACGGTATTTTGTTTCTTGCCCATCAATTCGTCGCGAGGTGGTTTCAAATACATCCCCACTAGAAAAATAGGTAAAATTATCTGGAGTGTGAATGTTTTCAGGGTGGGAAGAGGGAGCAAAAGGGTGAAGGTCGCTTACGATAAGATGCCCTCCTTTTTTGAGTAATAAAAAAGCATTTTTAAAAATATTTTGTAGAGCATCCTTTGAGGAGATTTCTAGGAGTACATGCTCCAAGAGAATGGTGTCGTAAGTTTCCGGAGCCAAACCGTATCCACCCAACTCACCAATGTCCGCTTGAATATGTTGGATTTTTTCTGATTGGGAACCTAGTCGGGCAAGAATAAGTTGTTGTTCTGAACGTTCTACCCCCGTACAATGTGCCCCTCTCTTGGATAGTAGCTGAAGCCAATACCCGTTACCGCTACCAAGTTCAAGAATTCTCTTTCCTTTAACATCCCCCAGTAATTCTAAAAGTGTCGGTTCAACAACGAACTTTTTGCCGAAATTTGGTGTCTGCGCGCTGGAGGCTTGTTCTTCTGACCATTGATGCGGTTGGGTCATTTTGTGGGCGCTGAGGGATTCGAACCCCCGACCTACTCGGTGTAAACGAGTCGCTCT